>Ga0114998_10002184_pt1 | contig 14918 bp, 16 predicted proteins | sample ArcticOcean_MG_C_5_FD_87044 | JGI IMG/M metagenome (GOLD analysis project Ga0114998, IMG submission 87044) | Marine microbial communities from western Arctic Ocean - ArcticOcean_MG_CB4_138 | ecosystem: Environmental > Aquatic > Marine > Oceanic | place: Arctic Ocean: Canada Basin | collected...
ATAGCATCTTTGGATGCTATATGTGGTTTGATCACAAGTGAAGTTTCTGCGGGCGGTGCTGTCACTTTGCCTGGTATTGGAAAAATTTATTGCCGCGAACGTCCAGAGCGCATGGTACGCAACCCTGCCACTGGTGAAAGCTTTAAAAAAGATGCTGATAAAGTTGTAAAAATGACAATTGCAAAAGCTCTGAAAGACAGCGTAAACGGCTAAGGTTATTTAACAGTTTAAATTAAAATCCGTTTCGATATGGTCGACGCGGATTTTTTTTTGTTTAAATTCAATATCTTGTATTTATTCTCACTACATGTACATTTATGAAGGCTGACAAGCCTTGCGTCATCCTTTGATATTGCACAAAGCTTGTAACAACCAATTTCTGAGAAGGTGCTACACTATGGATATGCGCGCTATATTGGCCGGGTTGGCATTTGCGCTTATTTGGTCGTCCGCTTTTACGTCGGCTCGGATCATCGTGACGGACGCGCCGCCAATTTTAGCGCTGTCTTTGCGGTTTTTGATTTCAGGCATGGTCGGTATCGCGATTGCGCGTATGTTGGGCCAGACTTGGCGGCTGACACCCGCACAATGGAAGGCCACCATCGTATTTGGCATTTGTCAAAACGCGCTATATTTGGGGCTAAATTTTGTTGCAATGCAATCGATTGAAGCCTCTTTGGCCTCTATAATTGCCTCTACAATGCCCCTGGCTGTAGGATTCGCAGGCTGGGTGATTTTTGGAGAACGACTATCTTGGATTGGGATTTTGGGACTTTTTGCCGGCGCATTGGGTGTTGCCTTGATTATGGGCGCTCGCATGCAGGAAGGAGTGGATCTTTTTGGAATCATTCTTTGCTTCATAGCGGTGGCCTCCCTCACGGTGGCGACATTGATGGTCCGGGGCGCATCCTCGGGTGGAAATCTTTTGATGATCATTGGTCTGCAAATGCTTGTGGGTTCTGCATTGCTCGCGATCCCAGGGCTGTTTTTGGAACATAAAGTAGTTGTCTGGTCACCAAAATTGATCATTGCATTTTCTTACACAGTCGTGATGCCAGGACTTGTAGCAACCTTCATTTGGTTCTGGCTAGTCCGCCGTATTGGGGCGGTTAAGGCAGCGACATTCCACTTTTTAAACCCGTTCTTTGGGGTGGCAATCGCAACAATTTTTCTTGGTGAAAGTCTTCGTGTCTGGGATATTGTTGGTGTGGTGGTGATCATGCTGGGAATTTTGGCAGTACAAATGGCACGCCAAACGTTGCGGTAATCCCGTATCTCAGTCTACAGATCGTTCGCGTCATCCACATCACTGAGAGTTGCAACCCTACCAATGGTGAGATCTGGTATGTTGTCTATAGTATCTTGTAATGCGGTTGCTGTAGACCAGCGGACCTCGCTGAAAAGGCGAGCCGGGGTTGGCTTGGTGCGTTTCAGTCCGATTAACCAATAGCCGCCATCAGGCGCAGGCCCAAAGGTGGCGTCATGAGTCCCCAAGCTGCGGAAAGCCTGCCATATCTTGCGAGATGTCACCCCCGGAATATCAGCGCCGATGATGCAAGCTGGGCCTGGTGGAAGGCTGTCAAACAGCGTTTTCATCCGAGTGCCTAGATTGCCTTGGCCTTGCGGTGTGCGTGCGAGGTGGTGCGGCCACACCCGGCTTTGCATACCTTCATAATTGGGTGAGACTGAGAGGATTAGTTCCCATCTGGGATCTTGCAACTGGCGCAAAACCCTGCGGGCTTGATGGCGAAACCACCACGCGGCCGTAGTCATCCCAATGCTGCGCCCCAGCCTTGTTTTCACTCGGCCTGGGCGAGGCTCTTTGACCATAATCACCAAACGTCTGCGGTATTTAGGTGAAATAATCACGCAGAATCCTAGTGTAGATTGATTTTAACTGGTGAATTTGCGCAACTTCGACCCGTTCGTCCACTTGATGCATAGTTTTGCCAACCAAACCAAATTCCACCACAGGGCAATGATGCTGTACGAAGCGGGCGTCTGATGTACCGCCACTGGTGGACATTTCTGGGGTTCGGTTGGTTTCTATCTGTACCGCGTTGGCCACCAGCTCTGACAAAGCCGAGGGGGGGGTGATAAAGCTTTCGCCTGAGATGCTTGTTTCTAGTTCGACGCTCACGTCAAATTTAGTGGCGATCCCATTTGCTTGGCTCTGTAGCCAATCGGTAAGGCTGGCGCCAGAATGTGCATCGTTGAACCGCAGATTAACGGTCGAAAGGGTTTGGGCTGGGATTATATTAGTTGCTGTGTTGTCTGTGTCGATGGTGACCACGGCTAGGCTGGAGGCATCGAAATATTCTGTACCTTGATCTAATTCAGCGCTACTCAGTTTAGCTACTAGGCACGCCATTGCGGGCAACGGGTTTTTTGCGCGATGTGGGTAAGCCGAATGGCCCTGTTGGCCAGTGATTTTGAAAAAGGCATTCATCGATCCACGGCGCCCAATCTTCATCATTTGGCCCATGTTTTCAGGGCAGGTTGGCTCGCCTACTAAGCAGACATCCATTGTCTCACCGTTGGCGTGCATCCACTCTAACAATGCTACGGTGCCATCTTTAGCTGCGCCTTCTTCGTCCCCTGTTATAGTTAATACGATAGACCCGCCTGGAGGTGTTTCAGACACAAAATCCATTGCGGCAGCGACAAAAGCGGCAACACCAGATTTCATATCTGTAGCACCGCGGCCATACATAAAACCGTTGCGGATTTCAGCGCCGAACGGATCGACTGTCCAAGCAGCAACGTCGCCGACAGGTACCACATCCGTATGTCCATTAAAGCCAAAGGTTTTGCCAGTGCCCCAGCGCGCGAATAGATTAGAGACATCACCGCGATCCACACGTGTGCAGGTAAAGCCGACGCTCGACAGCCTATCCTCTAGTAAAGTTAATGCGCCACCTTCTACAGGGGTCACGCTGGCACAGCGAATTAAATCGGCGGTGAGCTGTGCTGGATCAACCATCAATGGGCTCCTTTTGGGAAGTTTTCGAAAAATGGGGTCATCTGAGCTACCACAACACTATTTTCATCTAGGGCACGCTGCATAAGTTCTCGCTCCTCCTGTGTAATGTCATGGCCTTCGGCTATGCGTTCATCCAAAGTACCATAGCCTGTCACATCCAAAGGTGCGAGATCAGCCTGCTTCAAAATGGCTACAGTTTCGCGCACGGCTTCAGGTTCATCTACTCCACTGGCATAGATCATCAAAGCGCCACCGGTGGCTTCGCTTGGCAGTCCATCCCCTACTTTACGCCCCACCTCAACTAGCAAGGTATATACGTAATGGGTACGTTTAATTTTTTCAGTCATGGCTACACTGTTTTGTTGTTTTCAATGGAAGTTTTAAACTTTAGTCCCGCAGCAGTTCATTAATGGCTGTTTTCGAGCGTGTCTGAGCATCGACTCGTTTAACGATCACAGCGCAATAGAGGTTCACATTATTTTTTGATGGCATCGAGCCTGCCACAACAACGGAATATGGCGGTACTTCACCATACATCACGTTGCCAGTTTCTCGGTCAACGATTTTGGTTGATTTCCCGATGAATACACCCATGCCTAAAACTGCGCCCTCGCGCACGATGCAGCCCTCAACTACTTCGGAACGGGCCCCGATAAAGCAATTGTCTTCTATAATTGTTGGACCTGCCTGCATGGGTTCTAAAACACCACCGATGCCGACACCGCCAGACAGATGTACGTTTTTACCAATCTGCGCGCAGCTGCCGACTGTCGCCCAAGTGTCAACCATGGTGCCGCTGTCGACATAGGCGCCAAGATTTACAAAAGATGGCATTAAAACAACACCTGGAGCAATATAGGCAGACTTTCGGACTACGCAATTTGGAACGGCACGAAACCCCGCAGCCCCCCATTCGTCTGTGCCCCAATCTTTCCACTTGCTGTCGACCTTATCCCACCAGCTACCGCCTTGGGCGCTGCCACCTTGTAGCTCCATATCCTTGAGCCGGAAGCCGAGCAAAACTGCTTTTTTAGCCCATTGATTTACATGCCAGTCACCACTTTCATGTCTTTCAGCGACACGTAATGAGCCGCTGTCGAGTGCGTTCAACGTTGTTTCAATTGCCTCACGGGTTTCGCCCTTGGTTGTGGGAGAGATGCCGTCGCGTGCGTCCCACGCGGCCTCAATGGCTTTTTCTAGAAGTGGGTTCGACATGAAAGGCTCCAATTAGTTGAATTTAATGCGTCATACTGAAAGTCGCGCTTCAGGTCTAGCCTATCGCCATTTAAGTTTGTGGTGGGTCTATTCTTCAATGCGTGGAATTGGCCTTATAATGGAGACGTGGCGGGGTTTGCACCACATAGCAAGACAGCCACGCGTTCACCTTTTTGTGGGACATACGCGCCAGAAAGTAGAGCTGCCAAAGCGGCTGCACCCGCCGGTTCGACTAGTTGGCGTAGCTTCTCCCAAAGTAAAAGTTGAGCTTTTCCAATGGCATCATCTTCGACGTTTACTGTTTTCGTGCTGGTCGCTTGCGCTAAATCATAGCATATGCTCCCTACCTGTTTAGCTCCTAGAGCGTTGGCGGCTATGCCCGATACCTCAACCGTAGTTTGCGGACCATTTTGCAGCGCTTTGGTTAGGGTTGGGGCATTGAAGGGCTCAACGCCCACCACCTTGCATCGTTCTTGAAGCCAAGCCATTGCACCACCGATCAGGCCGCCCCCCCCCACAGCAATCAATACGGTATCAGCCTCTAAGCCTTGGTCTTCCCATTCAGCCATTACTGTACCTTGTCCTGCGACAGTTCCTGGGGCATCAAATGCGTGAATTTGTGCTGCACCGGTGTCGGCCTCATATTCCAAGGCCTGCTCAAGCGCATTGGAATATGCACCGGGGACCACCACAAGATTTGCACCGAGATTTTTGATTAAATTTATTTTGGCTTGTCCAGCAATTTCCGGTACATATATCCGCGCTTTATGTCCTAAACTCGCAGCAGCCCAGGCAACAGCTGCGCCATGATTGCCGCCACTTGCAGCTACTAACCCAGCATTGGGCACATTCATCGATAGAAGCGAATTCATAGCTCCACGGGCTTTGAAGCTTCCAGTGTGCTGCATATGCTCAAGTTTTATGGCAAGCGACAGTCCAAACACATCGGTTTGAATGACAGGGGTACGGACCACATGCCCGCGAATTTTGTCCCATGCGGCACCAATTTTCTCTGAGTTTACCATCTTTTGCCTCCCAAGGGCGTTTATAGTCTTGATTGGTAAGCCGTAAGGATTGATGAAACAAGTCAAGCGTGGCGTGCCTTAGCCAATACCCGCTTCGGCAGCGATTTCCTTGCGGCTCTTTCGGGCGCGTTCTGTAGCAGATTTGAGTTGTCCACAGGCAGCAAAAATATCCTCGCCGCGGGGTTTGCGGACGGGGCTCGCGTAGCCGGCTTGGTAAATAATTTCTGCAAATGCATTTATGCGGTTGTTGGAAGAACGCTCATAGGGTGCACCTGGCCACGGGTTAAACGGGATCAAATTAACCTTGGCAGGAATGCCTTTGATCAGTTGTACCAAGCGATGCGCGTCCTCATCGGCGTCATTTACACCTTTTAGCATCACATATTCAAATGTGATCCGCTCGGAGTTGCTCACCTTGGGGTAATCTCGCAGTGCTTCTAGCAAAGCTTCCAAATTCCAGCGTTTGTTTATTGGTACCAGCTTATCGCGCACCTCATCTGTAGTGCCATGAAATGAGATGGCCAGCAGGCATCCAATCTCGGTTGCAGTTCTAGCTATCTCGGGAACAACGCCAGAGGTCGACAGGGTAATTCGGCGCCGCGACAACTGTATACCTTCTGGGTCCATTGCAATTTTCATTGCATCGCGGACGTTCTCAAAGTTGTAGAGTGGCTCTCCCATGCCCATTAGCACGATATTAGAAAGTAGCCTTGCGGTGTTCACTGGGTTGCGACCAGATTCTGGCCATTCTCCGAGGTCGTCGCGGGCCAGCATTACTTGACCAATTATTTCGCCGGCGGTGAGATTGCGGACTAACTTTTGTGTGCCGGTGTGGCAGAATGAGCAGGTAAGAGTGCAGCCCACTTGGCTGCTAATGCATAGGGTTCCACGGTCTTTTTCGGGTATATAGACCGTTTCAACTTCATGCCCACCAGCAATTCGCACCAGATATTTTCGAGTGCCGTCTATTGATACCTGTTTTGATACAACTTCAGGAATTGCCACAACAAAATTTTCCGTCAGCAGCGTGCGGTACTCTTTTGACAGATTAGTCATCTGATCAAATTCACGAACCCCTTTTTGGTAGATCCATTGCCAAAGCTGACCGGTCCGCATCTTGGATTGTTTCTCAGATGTGCCAGCAGACACTAAGGCATTGCGCAGGGCATCACGTGTTAAACCTACTAAATTCGCGGGACCGTCCAGCATCTTGCGCGGAATCGTAATGAGGTCTTGTGTGATAGGGGCTGATGCGTCGGTCATGGTGGCGATCCAAATTAACTAAGCCCTGCTTTAGCAGTGCCGGGTTCATTTGCCAATCGTTCAAGCATTGTTAGCCTGCGCAACGTTTTTCAGCAGCTTTTACTGCGGCTGTGAAGCCTGTCAAACTGAAGGTGTCCTTGGTCACTGTTCCACGTTCTGATTGTGCAGTAACCACAGCCTTCGCACCACGTTTCATGCTGGCAATAATTTTTTCATCATCGGCAGGGCTGGGTGGCCATGCCCATTCACCATCGGCAGTTAAATCATAGATTACACCGTCAAGGTCTAAGGCAATGCTGCGTCCTTTTGCAAATGGATAGCCACCTGTGAACGCCACTTGGCCTTTTACATTATCGCTTGGGCGATGAAATACAAACAGCAAGATCTTGCTGCGCCGGACCGTCACAACACTGCCATCGCGTTTATTCACAGTCTCTTTTGGCGCCGTTACTGCCCAACACTCCTTCGGATTGCTTTCAACAAAAACAGACCAATCGTCGTGAGTTGAGGCGCGGTTAGATGTCTCTTGGGCCGAGGCGTTGGAACATAGAAGTCCCAGAATGCAAGCCGTGGAAGAAATAAGTGTCTTTAACATTAGGTCTGCCTTTATAGTTTAGTTTGCATTTCATGGACCACATCACAATATTTTTACTGGCCGTATCATCAGATCGTTGTTATCGGTGAACCTAACGCACCCGCACCCTGTGGGGAAACCCCTCTTAAGCTATTGGCGGCAAAAAAATGCTTTAAGGAGCCAAATATGTTGCATTCAATTCCATTGGTTCATGTTTGGCGGGGCGATTTTTTGGAAAGCCAGCATCGTGGCCATGCGGTGATATGCAATTTGGATGGAGAAATTGTTGAGGCTTGGGGCAATGCTGAGCATGTGATTTTACCACGCTCGTCGTGCAAAATCTTGCAAGCCTTACCGCTTGTAACTTCTGGAGCTGCGAATGCATTTGGTCTGACATCGCGGCAATTGGCTCTGTCCTGCGCATCCCACCAGGGGGATGAAATTCATTCAGGCTTGGTGCGAACATGGTTGCAAAATCTTGGCAAAAGTGATGATGATTTCCGCTGTGGAACACAGTGGCCACGAGACATTGCAGCAAGCAATGATTTAGTCAAAAGGGATAAGTCTCCCTGCAGGTACCACAACAATTGTTCCGGCAAACATTGTGGGTTTTTGACTTTAAGCAGGCACCTTGGTGCGGGTCCAGACTATCACTTGGTCGATCATCCTGTACAAATAGCTGTACGTGACGCGTTTGAAGAAATTACAGGTGAAACCAGTCCAGGTTATGGCATTGATGGGTGCTCTGCGCCGAATTGGGCCTGCACCATGACTGGGTTGGCCCGCGCGATGGCGCGGTGCTCTGGGGATGGATCTGACACAATTAGTGCGGCTGCAGCGTTGTTGCGCGATGCAATGATTGCACACCCAGAATTGGTGGCCGGCGAAACTCGCGCCTGCACTGAATTGATGCGTGCAGCTCCAGGAATTGCTCTTAAAACTGGGGCGGAGGCCGTGTTCATTGCTATAATACCTGGTCAAAATTTAGGTATTTCTGTCAAAATTGAAGATGGTGGCACGCGAGCCAGTGAAGCGGTAATCACAGCGCTATTGATCCGATTTGGTGTGTTGGATGCCGCACATCCTGCGGCGTTAAAACGCTTGGGCCCTATCCATAACTGGGACGGGTTGGAGACTGGACGTATTTCTGTCGCTTTGAATTAAGGAGCAGTGCTGACGTTTGGCGGTATCACAAACTCTGATTTCGAATAGCCCTGCAGGTATAAAAGCGCGGTCAGGTCACCATGATTTACTCGCACGGATACTTGGTCTTGCACAATTGGTTTTGCATGTAACGCTACGCCGGTCCCGGCTAATTTCAACATGTCGAGATCATTGGCGCCATCGCCCACCGCCAAAACATCATTTGCGTGTAAGTTTTGGGCAGTTGAGATTTCATTCAGGGCGGTGACTTTAGCTTCCCGCCCTAAAATTGGGTTGCCTACTTGGCCGGTGAGGGCTGCGTTAGCCTTTAATAGCCTATTGGCACGGTGCTCATCAAACCCAAGCTTAGCCGCCACAGGTTGGGTGAAATCGGTAAACCCCCCGCTGACTAAAGCGGCATATCCCTTGTGGGCGCGCATTGTGGCCACAAGAACTTCTCCGCCGGGCATAAAAGTGATCCTATTTTGATAAACCTTTTGAATGGTCCTTAGAGGTAAACCTTTTAGCAGCCATACACGTTCACGCAGGGCCTGTTCGAAATCCAACTCGTCGTTCATGGCCCGAGCGGTGATATCTGCTACCCTTGGCCCGACGCCCGCTTCGGCTGCCAGCTCATCGATGCATTCTTGCTCAATCATAGTGCTGTCCATATCGGCTAACAGCATTTTCTTAAGGCGTTCTTTGCCCGGCTGCACAATCAGGTCTATGCCTAAGGTTTGCATGCCCCCCCAGACCTGCCAAAGATTTTCAGGCAGGGTGAGAATTTCAAATTCAACCGCGTCCATTGCCGCCAACCACGTCAAACTGCGCCCGCCCCAAGCTCCAAGGAGTGATTGGGTGAGTGCTGGCGTAAGCGCTTGCTGACCGGGTTTGCAGAGCAGGGTCGTGATATACATCGAGGAACCTTTTCCAGATTTTGGGCAGATGTGCCAAATCCTTTGGCAAGTTGCAAGCGATCCAATGTGGAGCAGCTTGGTTTACGCGAAACTGATGGCCAGGCTTGGGTCGAGTTGCCGGTGGTGGGGCGCGGCGCGGTATTGTTTCGGTCTTTTGTGGATAAAGGGATGCGTTTGGGCATCACATCGCCTCAGATGTGGGCGCGTACCATCACGATTTATTCCAGCTGGAGTGCGTTCAACCTGGCTCTAGGCATTTTGTGGCGTGGAGAAATTTACCTGGCATTGGTAGATCCTGATGGCACCGTGCATGCCTTGATCGAAGGGGACGTTACTGAGGGCAAAGTTGAGCAACTGTGCGCGGCTTTTACCCCTGATTTCATCATCAACCGGTTACAGCGGATCATGGTGCTGATCCGGCACTGATGTTTCCGATCCGCTCAAGGATACACACTGTGCGGCTGCAATTGAACACTGTCTCCTGCATTTCTGCTCTTGTGGTTTCCTGGGTCTGCCGATAGCCACGTGAGTGGGACACCCTTCCCCAACGAAGGGCGCATATCTGAGAGGATAGCATCAATGGCTATTGTAAGACCGGCTTTGCGGCCGGAAAATCCGCGATTTTCTTCTGGCCCCTGTGCCAAACCCCCCACATGGACACCTTCCTCTTTGGCAGATGCTTGGCTTGGCCGTTCGCATCGTGCTGCTGGTGGTAAGGCGAAATTGGCAGATGCCATTTCGCAAACGCGCCGTGTGTTGAATATTCCTGAAGGCTATAAAATAGGCATAGTGCCGGCCTCTGATACAGGCGCTTTCGAGATGGCCATGTGGTCCATGCTTGGTGAGCGTCCGGCCCAGGTGGTTGCGTGGGAAAGCTTCGGCGCGGGTTGGGTCAGTGATGTGGTCAAACAGCTCAAAATTGAAGCCTCTGAGCATATAGCACCCTACGGCGAGATTTTCGACATGGCTTTGCTGAACTATGACAATGATGTCTGTTTCACTTGGAACGGCACAACCTCGGGTGTTTGTTTGGCCTCGGGTGATGTGATCCCTGCGGATCGCACTGGGTTGACCCTTTGTGACGCGACATCCGCCGCCTTTGCGGTGGATCTGCCTTGGGATAAGCTTGATGTGACCACCTTCAGTTGGCAAAAAGTGCTTGGTGGCGAAGCAGCACATGGCGTTTTGATTCTCTCACCTCGGGCGGTGGCTCGGTTGGAACGCTATACTCCCGCTTGGCCAATGCCAAAGATTTTCCGCCTGACTAAAGGTGGAAAATTGATCGATGGCATTTTCTCTGGTGAGACCATCAACACGCCGTCGATGCTTTGTGTTGAAGATTACCTCTTTGCCCTGGATTGGGTCGAGTCGGTAGGCGGCCTCAAAGGCTTGATAGTTCGTGCGCGAGCCAATGCCCAAGCGGTATGGGATTTCTGCGTCACCCGAGAGTGGATTGATAATTTGGCGGTGGATCCGGCAACCCGTTCTGTCACCTCGGTCTGTTTGAAGTTTACCGATCCACGGATCAAAGATCCGAACGCATTCGCGAAATCCGTTTCGACCCGTTTAGATATCGAAGGGGCCGCCCTCGATGTGGGTGCTTATCGCGATGCGCCGGCAGGCTTACGAATTTGGTGTGGTGCCACGGTCGAAACCACAGATGTTGAGGCTATGTTGCCTTGGCTTGAGTGGGCCTACCAAACTGAGCTTAACGGCCAGTAATACTAAAAGGGTGCCCTGTGCCTTACTTAACAAAAAATATACCTTATAAGGAGCGCCAAAATGGCACCTAAAGTACTCGTATCAGACAAACTTTCTGAAACAGCTATCCAGATTTTCCGTGATCGTGGTATTGAAGTAGATTTTGATCCCTGTTTGGGAAAAGATAAAAGTAGATTGCTCTCTGTAATCGGTCAATATGATGGCTTGGCCATTAGATCCGCCACAAAAGCTACAGAGAAAATCATCAATGCGGCCACCAATCTGCAAGTAATTGGCCGGGCTGGTATAGGCGTGGATAATATCGATCGTGTTGCGGCTTCAAAAAAAGGTGTGATCGTGATGAACACACCTTTTGGAAATATGATCACAACCGCGGAACACGCCATTGCAATGATGTTCGCCGTGGCCCGCCAAATCCCCGAGGCAAGTGCCTCAACTCATGCAGGGAAATGGGAAAAATCTAAGTTTATGGGTGTGGAGTTGACCGGCAAAACCTTGGGCGTGATTGGGGCGGGTAATATTGGTGGCATCGTATGTGAACGTGCGGTTGGTTTGAAGATGAAGGTTGTTGCCTATGATCCATTTTTGTCAGAAGAACGAGCGGCAAAGCTGGGTGTTGAGAAGGTAGAGTTGGATGCACTGTTTGAGCGTGCGGATTTCATCTCGCTGCACGTGCCAAAAACTGAACAAACCTCCAATATAATTAGCGCTGAAGCGATTGCTAAAATGAAACCTGGTGTGCGCGTCATTAACTGCGCTCGTGGTGGTCTAGTGGATGAGATGGCATTGGCTGATGCATTAAAAGCTGGTCATGTTGCAGGCGCTGCGTTTGATGTATTTTCAGTTGAACCGGCGATTGATAGCCCATTGTTTAATTTGCCCAATGTTGTATGCACACCGCATTTGGGTGCAGCCACCACTGAAGCGCAGGAGAATGTGGCCATTCAAGTGGCTGAACAAATGTCAGACTACCTGCTTACAGGGGCTGTGACCAATGCCTTAAATATGCCATCTGTTACCGCTGAAGAAGCTAAGGTGATGGGCCCATGGTTGGCGCTTTCGGGGCATTTGGGCGCTTTCATTGGCCAGATGACTTCTGAGCCAATCAAAGCGATTAACATCCTTTATGATGGAACCGTCGCCAGTATGAACCTTGAAGCGCTGAACTGTGGCGTGGTTGCGGGCATCATGAAAGCTGGAAACCCAGATGTGAATATGGTGAGTGCGCCTGTGATTGCCCAAGAACGTGGAATTAAAATCAGTACTACCAATCAAAATAAATCAGGTGTGTTTGAAGCGTATATCAAAGTAACAGTTGTCACTGAAACCCGAGAACGGTCAGTGGGTGGCACTGTGTTTAGTGATGGTAAGCCGCGGTTCATTCAGATTAAAGGTATCAATGTTGATGCGGAAATCGGTAGTCATATGCTATATACCACTAATGATGACGTGCCGGGCATCATCGGAATTTTAGGTTCAATTATGGGGCAAAATGGCGTAAATATTGCTAACTTTACCCTAGGCCGCGCGGCTGAGGGTGGTGAGGCAATTGCAATGCTTTCTGTGGATGCAGCAGTCTCTGAGAACGTGCTTTCTGATTTGGCTAAGACTGGAAAATTTAGTCAAGTAAGCCGTTTGGAGTTTGACGTTTCATGACCAAAATCTATGCGGTTGGTGACATCCACGGGCAATTGGACATGCTTCAGGAAGTACTCGAATTAATAGAAGACGATGGTGGCCCTGAGGCATCCATCGTCTTTCTCGGGGATTACATTGATCGTGGACCTGACAGCTGTGGGGTTTTAGATTTTCTAATCCAAGCCCGTGACGCTGGCCGCAATTGGATATTCTTAAAGGGTAACCATGATCGGATGTTTGAATGGTTTTTGCAAACGCCATCGCGTGGAGATCCTTATCTATTCTTTGATGTAAGCTGGTTGCATCACCGATTGGGTGGCCAAGATACCCTACGTTCCTATGGTCTTGATTTCAGCATGCGCCGACGTTTGAGTGACGTTCATGCTGAAGCTTTAGTTTCGGTGCCAAAGGGACATCATGTATTTTTGTCCCAGTGTCAGCTGTCTTATGACACCCCAAACCTGTTCTTTTGCCATGCGGGTATTCGCCCGGGTGTTGCTTTGCAGGCGCAAGACGAAGAAGATTTATTGTGGATTAGAAATGAATTTCATAGGCATTTGGCAGCCCACCCCAAGATGATTGTCCACGGTCATTCACCTGTTGATCAGGCCAGCCATTACGGCAATCGGATCAATCTCGATACTGGTGCAGGCTATGGAAAACCGCTCACTTCGGCAGTGTTTGAGGCGGGAGCTTGCTTTGTCCTTACCTCTGAGGGCCGCAAAGAAATTTTTCCAATAGATTAAGCTTAAGAATTTTCTACGATCAAAAATGCCGTGGCTCGCCCTTCGTGCGAGCGAATAGCATGGGGACAGTTGGCGTCATAACGCGCGGTATCGCCTGCGCATACTACCGCGGTATTGTCGCCTGATATGACCTCTAACACGCCTGAAATTACCATCAATTGTTCTTTGGCTTTAGGCCCATGTGGTGCGCTTTCAAGCAGGCCGTCGGGCTGAAATTCCAATTCATAAACTTCATGCTGCCCTGTTTGATCAGGAGAATTAAGGATGCGAATCCTGCAACCTTCACCAAGAGTACCAATTGTGGGGGTTGAGGCCGCCGACATGATCTCAATACCGCGTGATTGGGCTGGGTCTTCTACCAACTCGGCAAAATCTACTTTCAGCGCTTGGGTAAGGTTCCATAGGGTTGAGACGGTTGGGCTGCTTTCTCCACGCTCAATTTGGCTGACCATAGATCGCGATACACCCGACAGCTCCGCCAAGGCATCTAGCGAAAGATTTCTTGCCTTGCGGTTCTCCTTTAAGCGAACAGCCATGCGAGTGAGGATGTCTTGACGTGAATTCATGGGCTAGTATCTCGTTGTTTATAGATGGCTTTGAAAAGCTTCCAAAACAGCAACATAAACATCGCGTTTGAAAGGCACAATTGCGTCAGGCAGTGCGCTTGGTGCAATCCATTTCCAGGATGAAAACTCTGGCTCTTCGGTTTCTATATCGATGTCGGTATCCTCGCCTAAAAAGCGCATCAAAAACCATTTTTGTTTTTGGCCACGATATTTCCCGTTCCATAGTTTGGGGATCAAATCGGGGGGTAATTCGTAGGGGATCCAGTTCTGTGTTTCAGCTAAAATGACTACTTTACTGCTGTTAATGCCAGTTTCTTCTTCGAGTTCTCGCAAAGCTGCCTCTGCTGGGCCTTCTCCGGGATCAATGCCACCTTGGGGCATTTGCCAGGCATTGGCGTAATGTTCAAGTCTTTGGGCCACAAACACATCACCGGATTTGCTGAGCACCATGACGCCCACATTGGCGCGATATGGCAGATTTTCTATATCTGTTTGCAACATCATCTATTTTGCTGGCTGGATGGCAGATAGGCCTTTGAGCAAGTCAATTGCATAAGCCAATTGAAAGTCATCTTTGCGCAATTTTGCAGCTTCCTCTGCGGCGGCGCGCTCGGCCTCAATTTGAGTGCGTTCCGCCTCAGAAATACTATCGTTATCGAGTGAGCCACGCAGATCAGCTTCGCTGCGCATTTTCTTTTGCTCCTCTTCGGGTTCGTCATCTTTGAGCGTACGGCGGGGTTGCTCAACGATAATGTTGGGAGAGACGCCGAGTGCTTGGATTGAGCGGCCTGAAGGTGTGTAGTAGCGGGCCGTTGTAAGGCGCATTGCGCCGGCGCCGGTCAATGGCATGATTGTTTGCACAGATCCTTTTCCAAAGCTCTTGGTTCCCACGACAATTGCGCGGTGGTGATCTTGCAAAGCACCTGCGACGATTTCTGAGGCGGAGGCAGAGCCGCCATTGATCAGTACAACAATAGGTTTGCCCTGCGCCAAATCTCCAGATCGGGCATTCCAACGATCCCCTGTTGCGGGATCACGCCCACGGGTCGACACTATTTCACCTTTTTCGAGGAAAGCATCTGAGACCATAATTGCTTGGTTCAAAAGCCCACCCGGATTGTTTCGC
>Ga0114998_10002206_pt1 | contig 14843 bp, 12 predicted proteins | sample ArcticOcean_MG_C_5_FD_87044 | JGI IMG/M metagenome (GOLD analysis project Ga0114998, IMG submission 87044) | Marine microbial communities from western Arctic Ocean - ArcticOcean_MG_CB4_138 | ecosystem: Environmental > Aquatic > Marine > Oceanic | place: Arctic Ocean: Canada Basin | collected...
AATTTTTAGTGGTAGCTGATGCCGAACAACTGTTGCGAGCTCGCCGAGGCAAAGTTGCAGGCCACCATCGCCGATGATGCAGGTAACAGGTCGCCCCGGAGCAGCCACTGCCCCGCCAATGCCGGCAGGGACCGCATAGCCCATAGGCGTAAAGTTCCATGCAGACAAAACCCTTTGCCTCGGCTTGACTTGGAGGTTGTTACAAGTCCAGGTAAGGTTGCCACCGGTGTCTACAAAGATAACTTCGTCATCCGCCAATACGGCAGAAAGCTTGCGCACGAAATGATTTGCATCGACGTATCCTTTTCCATCGGGCGGTTCCGCAGGAATATCGACAGGCAGCTCATTGCGCCAATTGTCTATGGTGGCTAACCAGGAAGCAATTGAGGGGGGCTGGAACTCATTTAGTGCTGCCATTCCCTCCCGAAGAAAGTTCGCCATCAGGCAATGAATGCGGTCGGATATTTCAATGCCGTATCCGTCAAACTTGTCCATCTCGCCTTGGTCTACATCCACCATCATGATCCGTGCGCCGGATGCGAAAGTGTTTAACAAGCCGCCTGTCAGATTTTGTGAAAGCCGCGTACCCAGACACACCACAAGATCGGCATGCTGAACTACAAAATTGCCCAGGCGAGAGCCATAGACGCCAAAGGTACCGACACGATGCTTCCAATCATGTGGGATGAGGTCAAGGCCAGCCCACGTCTGCACGACCGGTATCTCAACCCGAGAAAGAAACTCTCGCAACTCGTCTACTTTTCGGGGGGTGCTACAACCGCCGCCGAGTACAAAGACAGGCCGCCTCGCAGCAGCAATTTCCTTCAAAAGCGCCAACACCTGACGGCGCAGATCAACTTGGGGAGATTTTTCCACTGCAGCGAACCTGGGCAAGCTGACCGGGTCCACATTGGCACGCTGGAGGTCATCAGGAATATCCACCAGCACAGGTCCAGGCCTGCCATCTTCAGCCTCTGCATATGCCATGTCAAGAGTGCGAGCCACTTGATTTGGGTCTCTTAGCTGCTCAGCATATTTGGTTACGCTTGAATAAATGGAAAGGGCATCCGTTTCCTGAAATCCGACCTGGCGAACTTTGCGCGCACCTTTCAACCGATGCGTAGCGACCTGCCCTGTAAGCATCAGAGCAGGTACGGAATCATAGTAAGAGCAACAGACACCAGTCAGCAAGTTTGTAGCGCCGGGCCCGCTGGTTACAACGCATGCGCCCATACGGCCTGATACGCGGTAGTAACCATCTGCTGCCATCGCAGCTGATTGCTCATGGGCGACAAAGGTTGTGCCGACACCCGGGTGTTTGGCTGCTGAATCGAACAAATGAACGGCTGCACCACCTGACATTCCGAAGACGTGCCTCGTTCCGCGGGAGTAAAGGTCTTTAATGACATAGTCACTTAATTTCATGTTTTTTAGAAAATTGAACTGATTATGAAAGGCGACGGAGCTTGTGACTGCCGGGATCTTCCATCAGGTTTTTTATAAATCTGGGGTCACGCCATTGATCGTGAACCAGCGAAAAGTTTCGGCCACCAACGGCGCTGCGCGGCGCGGCGAGGCACCACTCAACACAATCTGCCACATCCTCCAATGATGCGCCGCCCGCAGACGACTCCATGAACTCACGGGTCTTGTTGAAATTGCTTCCTGCAGCGTTGCCGGCGGCAAGAGTCTGATTGTGAATTTTTGTATTGACCCATCCCGTGCCGATGATGGAGGTCTGAAGGTCAGGGCATTCGCTGTCCAGCAGTTCAGTCATTTTGATCAATGAAAGCTTACCAAGACAATAAGCTGAATAGTTGTCAAACGTACTGTTTGTGCCGCCGCCGGCAAAAAATACAATTTTTGACAACCCTGACCTGTCGCGCAAAGCGTGAATGGCGTGCAAAACCCTCAGCTGCGCTGTGGAATTCGTGACAACACTCGCTTCCCATTCGTCGAACCCGGTAGAGAAAAAAGGCCCTATGGGATCCAGCAACCCTGCTGCGCTGACAAGCACGTTCCACGCATAGCCCATCTCCCTTAAGTTTTCAGCGAAAGCCGTAACCTGTTCGCCCGAGGCAATGTCCAGCGGAAACAGGCTGGCACCAGACTGTTCAAGTTCGGCTACTCGCGGCGAACGGTTGCGATAGGTTCCCACAACTTCGGCACCTGCCTGCAAAAAATGCTCCACAAGATGCGCCCCAATGTCGGCACTTGCAGCTATGACAACAACCCGCAAATTAGCCATCTTTAATAAAATTAGAAAGGGCCGGTGAACCAGTCACCGGGAACGTCATGGGGATGTTTACGCTGCTCAGCGATTGAGCGAAATTCAATGTTTCGAGATAGCATTAAGCCAATGCACTCAGCAATGTGCTCCGCCCTAACGTGGTAATTCTTTGTCAAGGCAGGGCTGGTACCTTCCGGATAGTCAGGCATGGCGAGGCGGTGCGGAGCACTTTTAAGATCACCCCAGCAACGGGTTGCTACCCTTGCAACGATTTCCCCGGACACCGAACCGGTTAGCGTTCCTGTATCGAGCACGAGCAGCCGCCCAGTACGCCGTACAGATCTTTCTATGGCCGGCCAGTCAATGGGATTGACTGTACGAAGATCAATGAGGTCGCAATTTACGCCCTGCTCCCTGAGATGATCAACGGCGTGCACGGCTTCAATTGTCATGTAGGACATCGCCACAACAGTCAAGTCATCTCCTTCACGGAGGCAACGCGCCTTGCCGATGGGTATCCGGTAATCTCCATAGGGCACCTCTCCACGAAGGTTATGCAGCCAGCGGTGTTCCAAGAAAATCACCGGATCCGGATCAAAAATGGAAGATAGTAGCAAACCCTTCGCATCTTCTGCCGTTGAAGGCATCACAACCTTCAGCCCAGGTATATGAGCAAACCACGCCTGCAGGTTTTGAGAATGGGTTGGGCCCTGGCCCCAGCCTCGCCCGAGGATCATCCGAACTGTAAGTGAAACGCCACGCTGTCCACCAAACATAAAGCGCCATTTTGCTGCATTGTTGACGAGTTGGTCCATTGAGAGCAAAGCAAAATCCAGCCGTTGATGCGTCAAGACTGGCCGCATACCATACAAGGCGGCACCGATTCCAATGCCGGTCATCGCGTTTTCAGAAGTAGGCATGTCGAACACGCGGTCGGTACCGAATTTTTGCTGCAGGCCGAGGGTTGTACCGAACACGCCCTTGGGGTCGTCCACACCCAAGCCGTAACAAATAACACCTTCATCCAGCGTCATGGCCAGCGACAAGGCATCATTGATAGCTTTAGCAAATGTCATTACTGCCATGTCAAATCCTCAAGCTTTCGGGTGAAGAGGCAACATCAGGCTGCATCGCGTAGAGATCGAAGCCGGCACTTTCAGACTCGGGATACGGTGATGCGTCTGCAAAATCAAAAGCGTCGTTAACCTCGCCTTTTATCTCTGCTTCCATGCGCTGGATGTCCTTGGGCGTCACAACGCCCTGGCCAAGCAGTTCAGCCTCATAACACGCAATCGGATCTCTTTTTTTCCACTCAAGGAACTCCTGCTCACTTCGATAGCCAATGTCGTTGTCAAAATTCGGGCCGCAATGCTCGAGCCACCGATACGTAGAAAACTCCAGAAACCTCGGACCGCCGCCTGCACGGATCGCGCTGAGCGCATCCGTGGTCATCTCGAAAACCTGAGCAACGTCATTTCCACTGCCAGTGCTTGCAGCAATTCCAAGTCCTTCAGCCATTTTGGCGATGCTACGGTTTTCCGGTTGCCTGACACGCAGGTGCGAATAAACCGAGTACTGGTTGTTTTCGCAAAGGAACAAAACAGGCAACTTTTTCACCACTGCGAAATTAAGAGACTCGAAGAAAACGCCTGCTTCTACCACTGCGTCACCGTGAAACACGCAACTCACTTGGTCGGTGCCCTTGCATTTCATGCCGTAACCCAAGCCCACGCCCACCGGCACAGTTCCGGCCACGATGGCGGTGCTTCCCATAAAACCGACCGATTCGTCAATCAGGTGCATAGAACCGCCACGCCCACGCGCGCATCCGTCGACCTTGCCGTAGATTTCAGCGAGCATGGCGCGAAGGCTACCGCCCTTTCCCAGGTAATGGGCATGGGCCCTGTGGCCACTAACTGCGAGGTCATCCTTGCGTAATGCCAACCCAACCGCAGCCGAGACGGCTTCCTGGCCAACTGAAAGGTGCGTGGGGCAACGCATCTTCCCTTCCCCATAGCGCCTTGCGATCTCAAGCTCGACAAAGCGAATCCGACGCATGCGGAAAAGCAACTGTTTGGCAATTTCTGGAGTCATGGGATGAACCAGTAGTAATCCCCGGTGTAACCGACCTCTTCGAAAAAGCATTTCCACTCGTCAACATGCATGATGGTTTGGGCGGTCAGGTTCCATGCATACATGCGCGTCTTTTCTTCCTCGGTCCGGTAGGCGTCGACGGTGATGTAAGACTTGCCACAGCTTACCCTTTCGATCTCCTGCAATGCCTTGCCACATTCATCACGTACAAGGTTATGAATGGTGTTAATTGAAATCACCACATCGAAAGAATTGTCGGCAAATGGCAACTTGCGTGCGTCAGCCACCTGCGCGTGGGGGCGCATGTCTTCGATGGCGTTGGCAATCGCGTATTCAGAAACGTCAATGCCCTTGACGGTAATACCGGGGATAAGTTCCGCAAGGTCATGCATCATGAAACCCTTGCCACAGCCTACATCGAGCAGAGAGCTTGTAGAATCCAGGCCGAAATGCTGCTGCAAGGTTGGAACAACCGGTTGCCAGAAACGCGGGAAGTAGTTAAACCCTCCGTAACCCCGGCTTCGATCGCCGTCAAAAAACTCTTTGCCGAATTCACGCGCAACAGCGCGGTCCGCTTCGGTCTTACTCTGACCACGATCTTCAACGTTACGCTTATTTTTGGGGTAATTAACAAGCAGATCAATTTCACTGCCTTGTACTGTTTTATTTTTCACAGATACGTCCTGGTCAAGGTTTATGAATGTAGTCGGCCGGGAGTTGTTTAAGGTCTTCAAACCACCGCTCCACCCATGCGATGGTGTCGTCAATCCCCTGCTCCAAGGTTACCCGATCACGCCAACCCAGCTGACTACGGAGTTTGTCGCTGTTCAGCGTGTAGGCAGCATCCTTGCCGAGCCTCTCGCCAACAATTTCAACATGGTCATTAAAAGACACCTTTAACCTGTCACAGATCATGTGGACTAGGTCGCGGATTGTGATGATGCGGGCTGTCGAAATATGGTACGTCTCACCGGGTATTCCGCTTTCCATGATTCGCATGGTCGCGTCGGATACATCGTCAATGGCAATAAAAGAGCGCTCAGAGTGCCCGCCGCCATGCAATTGCAACTTGCGCCCAAGCTTGATGAAAAGAATGGTCCGCGGAATGATGCGATACAGCTGCTGCCCTTGCCCGAAGACATTCGCAGCCCTGGTAAAAACAACAGGGAACTTGTAAGCAGAGAAAAACGTTTTGAGGCTCATATCCCCCGCTGCACGGGACACAGCATAAGGGGTACTTGGGCTAAAGGGTGTGCTCTCGTCAATGGAGCCACTGGTACTGCCATAGACCTCAGGAGTTGTTACATGCACGTATTTTTTGAGGGAAGTGCATTGGCGCAGACGGTCATGAAAACACACTGTTGAAACAACGTTGGTCATGAACCAGTGCTCCGGATTTTTCCAACTCTCTGCAACCATGCTTTGCGCCGCAAAATTGACAACATGGGAAGGCTGCTCGCTTGCAATCAGATCCATCATATCGTCTAGATCATGATTGAGGTCATATTGATAAAATTTGAAAGTACCCGAAGGTGTTGACCACTTGTAGGGCGTAAATGCAGCGTGCGGCTCAGGAGAACGCCCCGTACCTATAACGTCGTGGCCGGCCTTGGTCAACGCATCAACAAAACTCGCACCGGTAAACGAGTTGCTTCCAACAACAAGGACTTTGCTCATGGTGTTCTGATTGAGTTAGGCTGCGGACGATTAGCATAAAGCCATTGCATCAGCATATGGCCTACCACTAGTTGCAGGTCTTCGGCAATTTGCATGTCATCTACCGCGAAGTGGATGGGCACGTCGGCCATCTCCTTGCATTTACCACCGGTGTAGCCAAGTATGGCATAGCTCTTAACCTGCATTGCCTTCGCTTGCTCGAGTGCTGCCAGGATATTGGGTGAATTACCGCTACCGGAAAGGACAACCAGCACATCTCCTGGATCTGCCAGAACCGACAGTTGTTCAGAGTAAATACGTTCGTAACCAATGTCATTTGCCAAGCATGTAATGACAGCCGGATTAGCGGAAAGCGCATGGACCCGAAGTCCGCCCCCTGGTCGTTTTGCAATGCCATACAAAAAGTCGTTTGCGAGGTGAATGGCGTTGCCTGCGCTGCCGCCGTTGCCGCAGAAAAAAACCTGCTTTTTGTCCATCCAGCAAGTATAGATATCTGCTGCAAGCTGTCCCACACCCGACCACTCTGCCTCAGCGAGCGACGTCTGAAGTCGCTTTGAATATTCTGAAAAGAAATCGTTACCAGCTGTCACGGTAGTCATGCTGTCTTGCCCTTAAGTACGTTTTTCTCCATCCACAGGAGATTGTAAAAATGTTCTTCATCTTTAAGTACGCCTGAGCGAAACTTTTCGACAATCTCAGATATGGCGTTATCAACAGTCTTCTTTGGCCTGAACCCGGTTGCGAGAAGCCTGTCGGAGTTGACGCGATACGAGCGCGGGTCGCTGGACGCAGTAACTGAAATGTCGACAGGCACCTGCTTGGTGACCAAGTGGGCAATATCCAAAATGGAAATATTCTCGAACCCAGCGTTAAATACACCGGTTACTTCGGAATGAGCCACAAGAAACACGTATAAATCGGTAATATCGTCAATATGAATATTAGGCCGCGTCTGGTCGCCGCCAAATACCGTGATTTTCCCTTTTGAAAGGGCCTGCATCGTAAGCAGATTCACTGCAACGTCAAGACGCATGCGCGGCGAATAACCGCAAACCGTCGCAGGCCTTACAATCTGGATTGACATCTTGTCGGAATAGCTCAAAAGCACTCGTTCAGAAACCATCTTCGTCTTGTTGTATTCTGAAATGGGCTTAAGCTCTAGGTCTTCAGTGACTTGGTCTTCGACCTTGACACCGTAGACGCTGCCGGAAGAAGCGTAAATAAATTGCTTTACGCCGCATCTAACGGCTTTGTCTGCCAATTGCATGGTGGCAAGAGCGCTGATTTCCCAAGTGAGCTTGGGATCAAGATCGCCGCAAGGATCGTTTGCAACAGAAGAAAGGTGGACAACGGCATCAATGCCCTCGAGCGATATTTGCTGTATGTCTCGTACGTCTCCCTCAACGACTTTCAGAGCGGAATGAGGCTTTAAGAAGTTACCGAACCACATAGTATCTAGTACGTGAACAGTATGGCCAGCTGCTAGCAACTTGGGAACAAGTACTGTACCTTTGTAGCCGCAACCGCCAGTCAAGAAGATATTCATTTAGATTCCTTTTAGTTAAAAAATTAAACAGTCTAATGGCGACATTTTCTTCAGAATGCTGTTGCAAGACAAAAGCTGATTGTAATCAGGCGAAACCACTTGTAAATTTGCCAAACTATGCGCATCAGTGGTGCAAGTGTTGAGTACGTGGAATTGAATGGACTTAATGGTAGCTAACTGGGTGAAATATTTAGGATTTTAGGTAGATATGATGAGTTTAAAATAATTGCTCACACTCAATAATAATTTTAAGAAATCTGATTGCTTTGATCAAGCCGATCGAATGAAAGTATTAAGCTTTATACCCAAAATTTATAAATAATCACCATAATAATCAGTTAAGTACTCACGCAAAGCAGTTCTCCAATTCCTCATTTTATCCATCTCACGTAAATTCAACTTCGTATTTAGCAACCTTTCAGAGAGTGGCCTAGGTGCAAAGTATATATTTTTGAAATAATCAGAACTAACCGGGGTAATTTTTATGGAATCCGACAAGTTCAAAATATTCAATAACTCGCTAGCAACCTCCAGACGGCTGGTTGTACCAGCACAAACCATATTATATAAACCCCAAGCACTCTCTTTAATGAGTAGCTCAACATTCATAGCAAAATCATGCGTATAGGTAGGGGTACCAAATTTATCATCAACAATAAATAACTCTTTCGAGCCATCTTTAATTTGAGCAATTAATTTTTGTATGAATTTTTTATCTTTGGCGGGCCCACCTCCCATCATCCACCCAGCACGACATACTAAGAAGTTTCTTACTCTACTTGAGACTGCTAACTCGCCAATATACTTACTTCTCGCGTAATGCCCCAAAGGATTTGGAGTATCCCAGTCATCATACTCATCCTGTTTTCCGTCAAAAACTCCAGCAGTACTAATATAAATAAGAGGAATATCAAGCTCATTAGCAATTAATACAGCGTTGTCAACAGAAACTGCATTTGTTGAGTAAGCATCCGAAATATTCTGCTCGCAATATTCTAAATCAGTATGGGCGCCTAAATGAATAAGGTAATTCGGTGAAAAAGATTTGACATCCAAACGATACTTGTTCAGATCTCTAAAATCTAAATATGACAGCCATGACTCATTTAAATCTATATCAGTGCAACGTAAAGAATAATTGACACCAAGAACCGAGTGAAAAGCCTCGCCAAGCATTCCGCCACAACCAGCAATATATATTTTATCCATCATAAGACCTAAAAGTGAATTTTTTATTTCGGCTTAATTATATTTAAGGATATAAGTAACAGCTTTAAATTATGTTTTGAATTATGTTTTGATTTCTTTATTGCATTACGTACTTTCTGGTAAGGAGACATAAACAGTGCAATTATCATAAACAATCGTGAACTCCAAGATTTACCAAAAAAATTCATAACGTCTGAGTTGATCATTCCGAGTCCAAAATGTGTCGCAGCCAACCTTCTAATTTGAGCTGCAATGATCTGCCCTTTAGCACCACGCTCATCACAGAGCTTAGATATATTCCAATAAACAAAAATTAAAACGTCATTTTTAAGACCTCTGCCAGGATGAGTAGGGCTTGTGCTAAATCTCGTCTCCGGCAAGCCGCGAACTGAGACTGGACAGCCGTCTCTAACCCAGTCTCTTTCAGTCGCCAAAAGGTACAAAAATCCCATTCCTTCCTCTTGTGGATATGCAGAAAACAAATGCCCCTGCTCCTCGTTAATTGTGTACCCTTCTCCAAAACCACCATGCTTCTTCATTAGATCATTATCAAAAATAACACTTGACCAAGAAGTCATCAATGGTTTCCAAAAAATTTTGGAAAACAATATCCCGTCACATACTTCAACTCCCTCACCATTCTTCATAAATTGCTCGGCATTATTTTCAAAATTTGCATTAGCAAATATAAAGCCCAATTTCGGATTTTTCATCATTAGATCGACCGACCGCTCGAAAAAATTATTATCGATATAATAATCATCATGCTGAGCCAGAACTACGAATTTGTGGTTCGCAATACCCGTTAGAAACCGCGCATTTCCCAATACGCCAAGATTATTAGACTGGTAATACCATTTAATATTTAATCGTTCTTTGAATTTTAGAAATTCACTACCCTGACCTAGTGATGGAATAGAACCATCATCAGATATTATTATTTCTATTTTATCTGCGATGGATTGCTTTGAAATAGATTCAAGCATTCGCAATAAGGTTGTATCATTTTTATACGCAGGAATTAGCACACTTAACAAAGGAAACCTCCAATTTTGATTATATGAGACTGATTTTTTATAAGCGAATATTTTTAACTTGTTTTCAGCAAACTGATTGGCTTATTTAAATGTAAAGGCGAATAGGTGTACGTATTTTTGAATTTATTATAATTTGAGTTTTAATTTGTGGCATTTGTACTATTTATTATTTCTATTTAACTTGCTAGTGTCATTTCTAAAGTGAGTTATCAAAAAATTGTTACATCAAGAAAAATATCCGCATTTATATTAGAGTTATACACAATGCATACCTTCATTTGATTTGATTATTGATAAAAGGTAACGCTTCGCGAATGTTCGCGATAGCATGATGTGGCAGACTACTCAACAAATAGGTTTTTTCTGAGCGCAAAAAATTAGAGCCCAACCCCCGCCGCGATGGCCGCTTAGGTGTCGCATCCCGGATGATCGTACGGACGTTTTATGAACAAATGAGGATGAGAAGCGTACCAGTCTTTCATGGCCCTCATCGGGGTTTTACTCTTGAGTGCCGACTTGGTTAATTGATGGTTGTACAAGGCCACATAACGCATGAGCGTTTGCGCCAAATCTTCACCGCTGGTGAATCGGTGAGTTGTGAGCACACCGGCAATGCGCCCATTGAAGCGCTCCACCATGCCATTCGTTCTGGGCGTGCGTGGCTTGGTCAGGCGGTGTTCAATGCTCAGGCCCTGGCACAGTTGGTCAAACTCATGGTTACCCGTGGCCTGGCGCTCACGGCTTGCAAACAACCTGTCGGTGAACTCCTTGCCGTTGTCGGTCAGAATTTTCTGCATCTTGATCGGACAAGCCTTGTGCAAGGCATTGAGAAACGAGTGGGCCGCTGCTGCCGTCTTGTGGCTCTTAATCTGCACAAACACCCAGCGTGTGGCGCGATCAATAGCGACAAGCAGATAGCGCCTGCTGGTCTCATCGGGCATCTGGGGCAGGTATTTGACATCGATGTGGTGAAGCCAGGCTCGTAGCTTTTGAAGGCTTTGTGGGGCTGCGTAGGCTCTTTGGGCTTGAGTGCGTTGAGGTTGCCGACGCCGTGGCGGCGAAGACACCGGTCAAGACCCGAGCGCGTCGCTTGTGCACAAAGGAACTCTCGGGTAACGGCCAACAAGTCGTCCAGGGGCAGTAAAAGTGTTTTACGCAGTTCAACAACAATGGATTCTTGAGCAGGCGTGAGCGTGGTTTGAAGACGGTGTGCAGTGTGCGAGGCGTCGTAAAAGCTGTCTCGAGCCTTCCACTTGTAGACTGTCGATTCACCAATGCCAAAGCGCTGCGCAAGAGTAGCTGCGCTGTCGGTGCTTACCGCAATCTCGGCTCGTATGGCCGGCGTGGTGCGTGCGTTTTTGTGCAGGGTGATCATCATGACAAGGCTCCCGGGTGGACTGCTGAAGTGATGCACAGATTGTCTATCAACTGCCGCATGACCTCTCTGGCCATGAACAGTGGATACCGTTTTGAATCAATGCAATCGTCCGGGATGCGACACTTAGGCATTATATTTGACTTTTTTGCACATCTTTTGCTTCTGTTTCACATGCTGATTCACGATAGATAAATGACTTATTCATATCGCCTTTGGCACTCTGCGGAAGATGGGTCTGTACTCGAGTAACTGTTCGTACGTTCCTTGCGCCACCAACCGCCCGTGTTCAAGTTCCACAATAGTGTCACATCGCCGCACGGTGGTTAACCGGTGGGCGATGATCAGAATGGTGAGATCGCTGCTAAGCTCTTCGATGGAATCCATGACCGACTGTTCAGTGGAGTTGTCGAGTGCGCTGGTGGCCTCGTCGAACACCAGCACGCTGGCCTGCTTGTAAAGCGCACGTGCGATACCGATGCGTTGGCGTTGGCCGCCGGAAAGTCGGATGCCGCGTTCTCCCACATGGGCTTGGTATCCTTTTGGACTGCTTTCAATAAAATTCGCAATCTGTGCTTGACGTGCCGCTTGCTGCACCCGATCCTGATCAATGTTATTGCGCGGTACACCAAAGGCGATATTCTCGGCCAGCGTAGTATCTGCCAAGTAAATGCTCTGCGGCACGTGAGCGATGGTTTGCTGCCATGCTCTGATACGAATGCCACTGATGACTTGACTATCCACCAGAAGTTCGCCCTCGGTTGGAATTAGCAATCCCATCAATAGGTCCAGCGTAGTGCTCTTGCCACTGCCGGTGCTGCCGACGATACCCACCCGCGCGCCCTTGGCGATTACTAAATTTAGACCATCCAGCACCCAGGGGTTGTCGCCGGTATAGCGAAAGCGCACATTGTCGAAGCGGATAGTGTCCTGAAAGATCAGCGGCGCGGGAGCAACTTGCAGTAGCTCTGCCGGCAAGGGCTGACCGAGCAACTCGATAGCATCGGCCAGTGAGGAATGGCTGCCAGCTATGCCCGCCCAGGCGTTATAGCTCTGCTGCATGGCCGGGAGCAAACGTTGCGCGCCGATTGCCAGCGCGCCCAGGACCGGCAGTGCTGTTTCGATGCCCCCGGCCTGACGGCTAAGGCCATATGCCAAGGTGGCGATCAGCACCATGCCCAGCGCCTCCATGACGAAGCGCGGGCTTCCGCCAATGAAGGCGTTGTTACCAATAGCCCGCTGCAATGGCAGGTCGGCCTTGCGGTAAATATCGCAGTAAACTGGCTGTGTTCCATCCAGCAAAACATCGCGAATGCCACCCAAGCCTTCCTGCAGGGCTTTAACAACTTGCGTTTGTTCGTATGCGATGCGCTGGCTGTTGCGATGCAGCCGTCGGCGTGATATCCAAGTAATAAACCCATAGCTGGTACCAAAGCCGATGGCTACCACCGAGGCCACCACCGGATCGATGGCGATCAAGACAAGCATGATAGACACCAACAGCAAGGCTGAGTTGGTCAGTGTTATCAACTGGAATAGCACACTTACGGCGACGCCCACCTTGCCGATACCGCTGAGCAATGTACTGCTATTGCGGGCCACATGCACCTGGTAGGGTTGGTAGAGGGTGCGCCGATACACCTCGATGCTGAGGTCTGCACCGCAGGCATGCGCGAGCCGTGTGTTGACCCACAACAAAAGCATGCGGATTGCTCCCGCAATTAGGGCTGCCGCAACAAACGCGACTGTGAGGGGCAACACCAATTGATCGGCTGAGGTAATACCCCATGCTAGCGCCATATCCGAGACGATAGGATGGCTAAACACTCTTTCGGGCGCAATGAGTATGCCGAGAAAGGGCAACACAGCACCCAAGCTAGCGACTTCCGCGAACGCGCTGACCAGCATTAAACCCGTTAGCAGCCCGAATTGACGCCGACGGCGCTGGCTGAGATGATGCCAGAGGCTCATCAATAACTCTGGGAGGCTCCCATTGTAAGTAGTGGCATTCACGGGCTAAGGTCCCTCTAATTTTAGTCAAAAAAGTATCCGATACCGATACCGATACCGATAACGATTATGTTTACTCTAAACTTACGTTCACGTTGTAGCCGTGCTGTTTGAGCAGCGCATGCTGCTTGGCTTGAGCCAAATCGTGGGCAACCATCTCTGCGCACATTTCTTGCGCTGTGATCTCTGGCACCCACACGAGCTTTTGTTTGGCTTTGGTCGGGTCGCCCAGCAAAGTCTCGACTTCGGTGGGACGGAAGTAGCGGGGGTCGATGCGGATGACGGGTTTGCCGTCTGCGTAGCCTACTTCGTTGACGCCTGTGCCTTCCCAGAGGATGTGCATGCCTAACTCTGCAGCAGCCCAGTCGATGAACTGCCGCACGCTGTATTGCTTGCCTGTGGCTATGACAAAGTCATCAGGGTGGTCTTGCTGCAGCATCATCCACTGCATGCGCACGTAATCTTTGGCGTGACCCCAGTCTCGCAGGGCGTCTATGTTTCCCATGTACAGGCAGTCCTCTAGACCCAGGCTGATGTTAGCCAGGCCACGGGTGATTTTGCGGGTGACGAAGGTTTCGCCCCGGCGCGGACTTTCGTGGTTAAACAATATGCCGTTGCAGGCGTACATGCCGTAGGCTTCCCGGTAGTTGACCGTGATCCAGTAGGCGTAGAGTTTGGCTACGGCGTAGGGGCTGCGTGGGTAGAAGGGCGTGGTTTCTTTTTGCGGGGTTTCTTGCACCAAGCCGTAGAGTTCGGAGGTGCTGGCTTGATAGAAGCGGGTTTTCTTCTCTAAGCCGAGGATGCGAATGGCTTCCAAAATGCGCAGCGTGCCCATGCCGTCTATGTCGGCGGTGTATTCGGGGCTCTCAAAGCTCACAGCCACATGGGACTGTGCGCCGAGGTTGTAAATTTCGTCTGGCTGCGTTTCTTGAATGATGCGGGTCAAGTTGCTGCTGTCGCTGAGGTCGCCGTAGTGCAACTTGAATCTAGCGTTGTCGACGTGCGGGTCTTGGTAAATGTGGTCTACGCGCTGGGTGTTGAACGAGCTGGCGCGGCGTTTGATGCCGTGGACTGTGTAGCCTTTTTCCAGAAGGAATTCAGCTAGGTAGGAGCCGTCTTGGCCTGTGACGCCTGTGATGAGGGCGACTTTTGGGGTTGTAGTCATGTTGTGGTGTGGTCTAGAAAATCTTGGTAGGCCTCGGCTAGGCCTGTTTCTAGGCCCACTTCAGCCCGCCAACCGAGTGCGTTTAGCCGACGGCTGTCCATCAGCTTGCGCGGGGAGCCGTCGGGTTTGCTGGTGTCGAAGTCAATAAAGCCTTGGTAACCGACGGTCTTGCCCACGGCCAGCGCCAGCTCTTTGATGGTGATGTCTTCACCAAAGCCGACGTTGATGTGGCTTTGCATGGGCTGGGTGTGGGCGTCTAGCGTGGCTTTGGGCAGGTTCATGACAAACACGCTGGCGGCGGCCATGTCTTCTACGTACAAAAACTCGCGCCGTGGTGTGCCGCTGCCCCAGATGGTGACTGTTGGGGCGTTGGCCACTTTGGCTTCATGGAACCGGTGGATCAACGCGGGGATGACGTGGCTATTTTCTAGGTGGTAGTTGTCGCCGGGGCCGTACAGGTTGGTGGGCATAACGCTGCGGTAGTCCACGCCGTGGCTGGC
>Ga0114998_10002211_pt1 | contig 14825 bp, 13 predicted proteins | sample ArcticOcean_MG_C_5_FD_87044 | JGI IMG/M metagenome (GOLD analysis project Ga0114998, IMG submission 87044) | Marine microbial communities from western Arctic Ocean - ArcticOcean_MG_CB4_138 | ecosystem: Environmental > Aquatic > Marine > Oceanic | place: Arctic Ocean: Canada Basin | collected...
CACTCAGACTCTCTATAACCCATGGCACTCAACCTTTCTACCCTGACCAGCCCAACGACATCCGGCGATGTCCTTGCGGAGATGCTGACCACAGCAGATTTCCTCGACCCAGTCCCTGTGCTGAGAAACATTGCTCGCGGCAGTAATAAAGGCGGCGACGCGAAACAGACAACGGCGCTGAATCAACCTAAAGCACTTCCGGTGGTTGACGGTAAGGGTTATCTGTATCTGTCTGGTGTTAGTGGTAACTATGCGAGTGTTCCTGACCCACTCGGTGCGTTGGGTGACTTTGTCATGGAGGCAAAGGATGTCTACATGGCAGACTGGACAGCCGGAGGAGCTGAGGTTTTCTTCTCTAATTTTTCCAATGGTGTTTCTGGATTCCTTTTCCGGCGTTCTGGGTCGGACATTAATTTATACGCATACTATAATAGCGGATCAAACCATGTTCTCATTCCCCACGGGATAACTGGTGCGGCAACCGTGAGCATCAGAGCCACCCGCTCAGGCACAAGCGTGTCAGTAGAGCTAGACACAGGTTCAGGCTATGCCACTATTGGATCAACTGCGACCGTCCCAGCCTCCGCTATCACTACCCCCACAGCACCACTTGAAATTGGGGCTTATAGCACTGGCATTTATAACATACTCACCGGCAAGATATCCCGCGCAGTCATCTGGGACAACGGAACACAAGCAGGCGACCCAGTCCTCGACGTTGACTTCACCGCCACCAACATTCGCCACGGTGACACCAAGTTCCAGTGCGCCACTGGTCAGGTGGTAACAATCAACCAGAGCGGTAACGACCCAGCCACGGTGATTAAGAAGAGCGTCTTGAGATTCGATGGTGCTGATGACTTCATGGACGGAGTGTTTGGTCAGACGATTACGGAAGGCTACATGTTCGCAACGTTCAGTGTGCTTGGTGGTGGTGGGGATTCCGTTGCCAGAATCTTTAGTATAAACTCAACAGGAGCCTTTGACAGTGATTCCGAAAGCGCGATTTTCTCACTCAGAAACAATTTAGACCCACAAGAATTAACTTCTTATAACGCCCAATGGTTTAGCGGCCATGTAAATATGTTCAATGATGATAATGGTGATATTCTTCATCAGTCATTAATAAAAAATGGAACACAGAAATCATTGGTAAATGGTGCGGGAGTGGCTAGTTCTAGTAATGCCACAACTATTTCATCAGAAGAATTTAATTTAGTAGCCAACGCTTCAGGAGATAACAACGCAGCCATAGACCTCGAATACCTTGCCCTCTTCCCCGCGACACTCTCCGACGCTGAGGCCGCTAGCGTGGTTACCTACATCAACACTCGGAACAACGTGTTTGATTTCAAGGATGGCTTTGGGCATTACTTCTTTGACGGTGCTAAGTCTCCTGTTGGCTCTATCGTCTCTGGCAGCTCATCGTGGAACGGACGTATCGTTGGTTCTGATAATGGTGATGCTGACAAGCTGGCGACCCAAGCCACAGCCTCCAACCAGCCCGTGAGTGATGGCTACAGGGTAACATTCGCAGACAACACGGACTTCCTCACGATCCCATCGACGGCCCAAGCTGGCTGGCAGGTCGTAGGGACGAGCCTGGGAACCTTTGCTTACAAAGTGAATGCCAACGCGGTCACTGAGCTGAATCTTTTAGGTAACCTTGGGAACGCTGCGTATCGCCAAGTTGGTCAGTCTTACGGAATGATACTTTTGCCAGAAACAGCAACAGGTGCAGACGTTGAAGAGACGCGACAGGCGCTAATAGCTCGTGGTGCTGCTGATGGAGCGACATCCTCCAGTCTATATCTCTATTGGATCTACCGTAGTGACATAGTCGAGTTCAAGAGCGTGGAGATGTCCAATGCTACTAACATAAGCTACGCATGGTATGGCTGTTCGAATCTCAGTAATTTCGGAGCAATCCAAGCTCCCCTCTGTGTTAACTTTCTCAGCGCATGGCAAAACTGCTCGGCCCTTACGTCCTTCCCAAGTGGCGCACAGCTAGGCACGGCGGCGACAAACGTGAACTTTCAGATGGCATTCTACGCTAGCGGCCTGACTCAAATCCCAGCAGGTCTCGACCTCAGTAAAGGAAATACCTTCACACAAACCTTCAGAAACTGCTCGTCACTCACGACTATCGGTTCCGGTGTGTTACTAGGCACGGCATCGACAGGCGTTAGCTTTGCTAGCACATTCCAGAACTCAGGACTCACTGAAATCCCAGCAGGTCTCGACCTTAGTAAGGGGGATTATTTTCAGTCATCATTCTATGACTGCACGGCACTAACGACCATTGGTTCCGGCGTGTTGTTTGGAACGGCATCGACAGGCGTGAACTTTAACTATACATGGAAAAACTGCACAAATCTTGTAACACTTCCAGCAGATTTCAATTTAAGCGCGGGAACTAATTTCAGGAACGCTTTCCAAAGCTGCACCAGCCTCGTAGATTTCCCAGCCGGAGTATTCGACACTATGGGTGTTCCGGCTTCCAACTGTTTCGCCCATACATGGACCGGATGCACGGCACTCAGCACCACATCGGTTGAGAATATTCTCACATCCATCGACACTAGTGGACAGTCATCACCAGCAGGAGGAGGAAATTACATCATCATCACCTATAACGTATCCACGGGCGCACTCAGCGCAGCGACGAACACCGCAGTGACATCACTCAAGTCCAAGGGCTGGAGCATCATTGTTAACAACGTAACACTTTAAGTATGACAGACGAAACACACCGCTTCTTCCAAATAAAAGACCAGACAAGCTACGAATCACTCTGTGCCTACGTGGACTCAACTCGCGGATACCCAGACGGCAATGGGACTGAGCGTGGACTGCCACTCTGGGACGGACTCTTCATTGACCCTGAGACAACCACAGACAAGCTCTACTGCCTCGACAAGTGGAGGTTTAAGGACGGAGACGACGAGCCACTACAGGCCGCCCTCGATGCTGGAGCCATCGTTGAGATCGACCTGGATACATACATGCAACGACTTCGCTGGGAGCCACCAGTTGTTGAGGAAGACGACGAGCTTCTTGAATACGAATTTACTGAATAATGGAAGACCAAGAACCACTCACAGAAATCGAACAGTCACGCGCTGACACAGGGTTTCGTTATTACGTAGTCCAGCCTGATGTCTACACTGGGTTGACTAATGCGGTCGATGCTGACCGGGGGTATCCTAACAAACAAGGAACGACTCTGCGTGGCCTACCGCCCGTTGAGAGTCTTGCCGAAGCCACTGATGGATCAGGGAGCCTCATCGCCATCGACTGCTGGAGGTTTACCTCGAACGACGACGCGCTGCTCGATGGGGCCGAGGGTGTCCAAGAGCTTACCCAACTAGAATTTTTATCAATCAAACCTCAATCAACTGAGGACTTATCATGAATTTCAAAACTGCTAAATCTGTGTATGACTCCCGTGAAGGGCAGCGATACCAATACCTAGACCGCGCCAGAACGTGCTCTAAGCTTACCCTCCCATACGTCATGCCGGAAGAGGGACACGGACCACACAGCAGACTAGAAACACCTTTTCAGGGCGTTGGGGCTCGCGGAGTAAATAACCTCGCCTCCAAATTATTGTTAGCACTCCTTCCGCCTAACGCCCCGTTCTTTCGACTGAACATTGACAAATACGCCCTGGCCGCTGAGGGAGCACCAGAAGAACTAATCTCAGAGATTGAATCTAGCCTACAACAGGTAGAGGAATCAGTCATGAGTGAGATCAGTAGGGAAGCATACCGGACGGCGATCCACGCGGCCCTTAAGCACCTTATAGTGACTGGGAATGTGTTGTTGTATATGCCTGATGAAGGAGGCATCCGTGTGTTCCACTTAGATCGCTTTGTGGTCGAGAGGGACCCGATGGGCAACGTGCTTCACATAGCCACCAAAGAGAACCTTAGCTATGATGCTGTGGACGATGAGGTCAAGGAGGCCTTAGCGAGTTCAGGGGGAAGCCCTACTGACGAGATTCACCTATACACGGCTGCGTGCCGGGATGGGGATCACTTTGTAATTTACCAGGACGTTAATGGCGTCGCCTTGCCAAGCTCTGGGGGCTCAGTGAAGGCTGACAGGAATCCCTTTATCCCTTTGCGCTTCTCCCGGATTGACGGTGAGAGCTACGGGCGGGGGTATGTTGAGGAATACCTTGGTGACATGCAGTCGCTTGAAGGCCTCACTCGGGCCATCGTTGAGGGATCAGCGGCTGCCGCTAAGGTGATGTTCCTGGTTAATCCTAATGGCACTACGCGGGCCCGGACGTTAGCTGAGTCACCTAGTGGCGCTATCGTTCAAGGCAATGCTGCTGATGTAACAACACTACAATTAAACAAAGTCAACGACTTCAGGACAGCACAGGCTTCCATCCAGGTTATCTCTGAGCGGCTTGGTGCTGCCTTCTTGCTTACCGCAGGGGTTGTGCGTAATGCTGAGCGAGTCACCGCTGAGGAGATCCGTATGCTTTCACAGGAGCTCGAGTCGGCCCTTGGTGGGTTGTATTCGTTGTTATCAACTGAGATGCAGCTCCCATTCGTCAATAGGCTTATGGACGTCATGAAGCGCAAGAAGAGGCTTCCGGCACTCCCTAAGGACGTAGTGAGCCCAGTGATTATCACAGGGGTCGAGGCGTTAGGACGGGGCAATGACCTCCAGAAGCTTGACTTGTTCCTTGCTGGGGCAGCCCAAGTAGTAGGGCCACAGGCTGTTGCTGAGTTTGTGAATGTTGGAGAATATTTCCAGAGGAGAGCAACCTCGTTAGGCATCAAGACTGCCGGACTCGTGAAGAGCCAGGAAGAGATGCAAGCTGAGCAGCAACAGGCCCAACAGATGGCCATGATGCAGCAAGTAGCGCCACAGGGCATCAAGGCCCTTTCTGATCAATCTATTGAACAACAACGACAACAAGGGGCTGAATCCGAATAACGAATAAATGGCCGAATTACAAACTAGCACGATGGTAAGCCCGTCAGTGCAAGAACAAGAAGCAACTGATAACACAGACGCTATGGCTCAGGCTTGGGACGACAAGCAGGAGGCACTACAACAAGACCTCGGTGATGGCTTAGTGCCTGACCCAGAAGAACAAGCACAGGACCGCCCAGAGTGGCTTCCTGAGAAGTTTTCAAGCCCCGAAGACATGGCGAAGGCCTACGGGGAGTTGGAGTCGAAGCTAGGGAATCCCACTGAGGAGGCCGCTGAGACCGAGACGCCTAAAGAAACCTCTGAGGCTTACCAGTCAATCAACCAGGCCACGGAGGAATTCATGGAAGCTGGGGAACTCAGTGCTGATACCTTTAAGTCCCTTGAGGACTCAGGGCTTCCTAGGGAGCTTGTTGAGTCGTATATAGCAGGACAACAGGCAATCGCTGAAGGACAGACCAGTGCCGTCTATGAGATCACAGGGGGCCAAGATCAATACACGGCGATGTCTGAGTGGGCCACTGAGTCACTCGATGAGTCGTCAGTCGATGCCTTCAACCAGATCGTTGAGAAGGGAACAATAGCCCAAGCCAAAGTGGCAGTCCAAGGGCTCTACTCTCAGTATCAATCGGCCAATGGCACGGCGCCAAGCCTTGTCCAAGGGAATACCTCAGGCAACTCGGTGGCACCATTTGGTTCTTCTAAGCAAGTCAGCATGGCTATGCGTGACCCACGGTATAGCAATGACCCTGCGTATCGCAATGAAGTGCAAAGGCGCTTATCAATCTCTGACGTCCTTTAACTTATGATTACAATAATTAACTACATCGTAGACAACACAGACGCACTTATCCGAGCCCTTACTGCTATCGTGGCGGGGGCATCAGCCATTGCAGCACTTACCCCGACTCCCAGTGACGATGGGTGGGTTGCTAAGCTCTACAAGGTCGTTGACTGGCTTGCTCTTAATGTTGGGAAAGCCAAGGATAAATGATTAAGTCAATCGTTCGATTACTTATAGCCTTCCCTAAGTTGGGGAGGCTTTTTCTTTCTATAAGGGATGAATATACTACAGAGCTTAAGAATCGCAGGCACACTCGTAATCGCCTCTTTATTAATAGGTGGGTGCACGACGCTTCGCCCAAGCCGGATACCAGAAATGACCCAGAGGCTTGACGCACATGACTTTAACAAGGAAGAGAAACAAACCATCTCTGAATTACTTCACTACATTAACTACCTAGAGAATGAGCTGTAGTGCATGGTTCAGTAGCCCAGTGCCCCCTGAGGAGTCCCCAGAGCCGATCTTAGCGATCTGCGTAGGGCACAGCCGTAGGGTGGACATGGGGGCTTCTTCTTGGGACAACACGACCACCGAGTGGGACTACAACCTCCGGGTCGCTAAGGCAATGGCATCCCACCTCAACACGCTTGGGGTCCCTAGTGTTATTGTCTGTGAGTATCAAGGGGAGGGCTACTCAGAAGCAATGGAGTGGCTTGGTAAGGAACTCAAAGCTAAGAAGGTCAAAGCGGCCATAGAGCTTCACTTTAACTCAGCAGGGGAGTCAGCCCACGGAAGCGAGATGCTCCACTGGCACAGGTCAAGCAAGGGTAAGGCGCTCGCTGAGTGTCTACAGGAGTCTGTTGTTAATGAATTTAAAACTAGGAGCAGGGGAGCTAAAGGACTCACAGGCCAACAACGAGGCTCAAAGTTCCTCCAAGTAACCCCATGCCCCTCTGTGATCGCTGAGCCGTTCTTTGGGTCCAATGAGGACGAATGGGACCAATTTAAACTTAACCACCTCGGCCTGGGTGTTGCTTTAGCTACCGGATTCAACAACTACTATCACCTTGGAGCCACCTCAAAACCGAGTGAGTAAAATAGAAAAGCCATTAGTCGATGACATCGTTAAGGTGGTATTTCTCGACCACGCACAGGACTTAGGGCACCCTCTGAGCTGCACTGTGTATGGAGTAGTGGAGTATATAGATAAAACCTACGTTAACATTTTAACATGGCACCCTACCAACAAGGAGGACCCAAGTGTGGCTGCTAACCAAACAGTATACACAATCATACGGAGTTGCATAAAGCGGCTCAAAGTATTAACTTAAACTTTCATTGCGTCCAATAAACCCAAGGACATCAAACCATAAACCCTCAGCCTGATGCGTCAGACAACTGATTGTTTCGTTGGTGACTAACGACTACGGACAAAGTAAACAAAACCAAAAACTATAACAAAAACTTATTATGGCACTAGATAACTACCCATCAATTCCGGGTAAGGTCAATGGCTCAGGGGCACGCACCGGATCTACCGGAGGCACGCTTTCTGCTGACAATGCCCTTTTCCTGAAAGTATTTAGCGGTGAGATTCTTACGGCGTTTGACGAATCAAATGTTGCAAAGGACCTCATCATGACTCGCACGATTTCCAGTGGAAAGAGCGCACAGTTCCCAGTAACAGGCAAGGCAGAAGCTAAGTATCATGTTCCTGGCAATGACCTCCTTGGCACTGGCGACTACTTGTCCCAGATTGCACACAGCGAGAAGGTAATTAACATTGACGACATGCTCGTTGCTTCGACTCTTATTCCAAGAATTGATGAAGTTAAGAACCACTTCGACCTACGTAGCATCTACGGGAAGGAACTTGGTAAAGCACTGGCTAAGCGTCTGGACATCCAGATCCTTAAGACAATGTTTGCTGCGGGCCTTACCACGACTCCAAACTACACTGGGGGTCCTACTGGCACCGAGATCTTTGGAAGTAACGTGGACACCATGACTGCTGGAGGACTTGTTGATGCACTCTTTGAGTGTGCTCGCGTCCTTGACGAGAAGGAAGTCCCATCGGATGGCCGTTACGCTATCCTGACTCCGTTCCAATACTACAAGTTGCTCACTGCTGACAACGTAGCCATCAACAAGGACACCTCGGGTGGCTCTGCTGACGCTTCTAAAGGCAGCATTATTGAAGTTGCAGGAATTCGCCTCTACAAGAGCCCACACCTTGCTGGTGTTCAGGTTGCCGTAGGTAGTCAGACGGGTGATGATGCGAACGTAGCGAACGCCCCATTTGCGGGCACTGCTGTTACGAACGATGACTCGGGTTACAATGGTGACCTTTCGGGTGTTGCTGAGATTCAATCAGGAAGCACCTTGAACAGCCACGGTTTCGTTGCTGGCCATTCGTCTGCTGTTGGTTGCGTTAAGCTCCTCGACCTCGCTACTGAGTCCGAGTATCTCATTGAGCGTCAGTCCACCTTGTTTGTTGCTAAGTATGCAATGGGCCTTGGTGTTCTTCGCCCTGAGTCTGCTGTTGTGGTCAATACCACTTCATCTGCTGCTGCTTAATAGCACAATCCATTAAATTCATGCCTCGTCCTCATTAAGTTAGGGGCGGGGCATTTTTTCATTTTTACAATTATGCCACTCACTACAAAACTCGAAGCCGTCAATACGATGCTGAGCACCATTGGGGAAAGCCCAGTGACTCAAATCACTGTTACTTCCTCACTGCCTATCTCTGCTGTCACAGCAATCACAGTATTGGACGAAGTTAATCGCGAGGTTCAGTCAGAAGGGTGGCACTTCAACACGGTTAATAAGCAAACGCTTAGCCCTAACGGAAGCAATGAGATTGTCTTGACTGACGATGTCATGCACGTTGACTCCCTGGATAACTCTAAAGACTTAGTGCAACGAGGCAGTAAGCTTTTTAACAGGACAGACAACACATTCACTTTCACAGGGAACATTGACGTTCGCTTAATGTCCCTTTTAGATTTCACAGACCTCCCTGAGCAAGCCCGGAGATACATCACACTCAAAGGCTCACGGGTCTTCCAGACGCGCACAGTCGGGTCCCAGGAGCTTGAGCAACAGATCCTCCGGGACGAACTTAAAGCCCGATACACCCTCGAAGAGATGGACGGCCAAGGGGCTGACAGGACCATCTTTGACAACTACGACGTTGCTTCACTCCTTGGGGTTAATCGCAACTACGATCTCCTCTAATAATGCCTTTAATTAATACATCATTACCAAACCTCATCCAAGGGGTTAGCCAGCAGCCAGACGCCACACGGTTCTCTGGGCAGTGTGACGAGCAGGTTAACTTCATGAGTAGTGTTGTTGATGGATTAACAAAAAGGAACGGCACCAGGTTTGTTAGAAGACTCGGTGCGGCTGACCTTACCCTCTCAGGGGACAGCTTCATTCACTTCATCAACAGGAGTGAGACTGAGCGATACGTCATGATGCACAATGGCACCAAGCTCTATGCCTACAATGTCCTCAGCGGGGACGAGGCGAGCATCAATGGGGCCACTGGGGGCTACACGGCAGCAGGGACTTACCTTGATGTCTCAGGCAGCACTGAGTCAGCCAGGGACACACTAAGGGCCACTACGGTCGCTGACGGGACTTTCCTGATTAATAGGTCTTCTACGGTTTCTGTAGACAACACAGCAAGGTCACCCTCCCTTGATAAAGAAGCATTGATTTTCGTTAAGCAGGGGGACTACGAAAAGGAATATTCCCTTGATATTAATTACAGTTCAAAAACCCCGGCCACGGCACAGCTAAACTTGACTTACACTCGAGATGCTGCGTTAACTTATAGATTAACTTCGACTAGTGCTGTATCAATTGTGGGAGGGGGCTCAGGGTATGTAAATGGAGATGAATACAAAGTCGTAACTTATCCCACATCACATACATATAACACCGTAACTTATGATGTTACCGTAGGAGGCGGGGGGGACACCAGTGTCACAGTAGCTGCGAACACAAATGGAACCATCACTGCGGCACCTCTTGCAAACATTGGACGTAGCATTGGGTTTCGAGGAGGAGGAGGAATAGCGAATCTGGGGAGGAAAGACCAAAATTTAGGCCCTACAGTTACTCTAACTGTGACATTAGAGAAATCACCTGGACTAGGAGGAACCACTAAATACGACAACGAAGCGCTTGTTACGGCATACTCGGAAAGCTCTTCAAAAGCTTATCATTCAGATACCTCACGAATTACTGAACTTTTAGAAAAAGGAAAGGACGGAATGGCAAGCCCAACCTATGGGGGTGGCGCTCATCTCCCAATTTACGAAGCGGGCTTTGAAGACGAGTTTACTGGCATAGGCGCAGGGACAAACGCAGAGTTTACTTTGGCCCGTGAGGGGAACTTAATCGTCCTTACACGTAAGTTAGATTCTAGCAACAATGAGCAAAGCGACTTTAAGATAAAAGCTAAGGATGGACTTGGTGGAGGGGCACTGGGAGTCGTCTACAAGGAGGTAGGCGCAATCACAGACCTTCCCTTGTTTGCTAAGAATGGCTTCAGGGTGAAGGTAAGGGGCGATGGTGACCTGACTGCTGATGACTACTACGTTGAGTTCAAGACAGACGATGAGAATCAAGACATTGGGCCTGGCTCGTGGGTAGAGACAATAGCCCCAGACACTGTCCTTAATTATGCCTCCGCAAGCCTGCCTTTGTTCATCACTAACACGGGCCTTAACGAGTTCAAACTGGAGCACCTTAGGACGGCACCGAGGAGCGTAGGGGACGAGACAAGTAATCCCTTTGCCTCATTCTCCGGCCAAGTAATCCAGAACAGTGTGTTCTTTAAGAATCGCTTAGGGTTTGTCTGTGGTAGCAACGTAATCCTTTCCGAGGCAGGGCTAGGCAGGGAGAATGCCCAAGGACTATTCGAGTATAACTTCGGACGAACAATAGTCACAACTCTCCTCGACTCAGACCCGATTGACATCAGTGTGGAGTCAGACCGAGTCACTAACATCACGGCGGCCTCTGCGTCCCAAGAGAACCTAATCTTGTTCGCTGAGAATGGACAGTTTGTTCTCAAAGGAGAGGAACTCCTGACGCCCCGCACGGTCTCAGTGAAGCCCATCACGAACTTCAAGTATAACAATGAGACTGACCCGGTGGCGATTGGTTCACATATCTATTACCCATTTGACCTAGGGAACAACACAGGCATCAGGGAGTTTGCACTGAACAAGACTACGGACGTCTATGAGTCCACGGAAATCACTGAGCAAGTCCCTCGGTATATCCCTAAGGACATCACATACTTCTCTGGGTCGCTCTCAGAGAACCTGTTAGGCATCCTGTCGAATGAAGATGACCAGTCCCTTTACATGTATCGCTACTTCTTTAGTGAGAACAAGAAGGTGCTGAGCTCATGGTTCAAGTGGGAGTTCAACATGAAAATACGAGGCTTTGAGTTCATCGACTCAATGCTCTATCTGATTGTTGCTAATGCCACAACGAACATTTCTTCTATAGTAAGTATTCCACTTAACTTTGATGGGGAGGATGAAGGGCTTGCAGCATACACTGTGAATGGAGGCACACTGACCACAACCCTCACCGTTTCTCCTAATGACAATGTCACGCACTTGGACATGCGGGTCCCTGCGATTGTCCATGATGATAAGATAAAGTTCCCTACGTATACAGCAGGGAGTAATAAGCCATTCAGGGAGAACATCAGCACATTTGTAGTGGCTGGGACATCATCCAGTCCTTATACAGCCACCTCTGATATTGCAGTATACACTGACAGGGGCATAAAGATACCTGTGACCGTCACGAATGTAGGAAGCTCTTCTTACCTTGATGTAGTCGCTACAGGAACATGGCCCGATTACACCTCAGTGTGGGTAGGCTTTGAGTTCCCTAGCACCTACACGTTCTCTGAGCAAATCTTCAAAGGACAGGCAGGGCAAGCAAGGACCCCTAATGCAGCCGCTAAGCAGTTTATCAAGAATCTATCGCTTTACCATACGAACACATCAGACTATAAGGTCAAGGTGACGCCGGATAAACGAAGCACGTATACCAACGAGTTCCCTGAGACCTTCACTGGTGTAGGGAGCTCCTTACGCACGGAACTTAAGGACGGCTTCTTTAGGGCCCCTGTGTTTACCTCGAGTAAGAATGTGGAGATCAAGCTAGAGAACGATGGGGCTAAGCCAAGTAACTTCCAGTCTGCTGAGTTTGAAACCTTCCTACACACACGGTCGAGCCGATATGGAGCCTAAGCACACCTATGGTGATTGTTCTATTGTTCAAGCAACAATGTCCCATGCAAACAAGCTTAAGGATAACTTACGGTTCCACGATGCCCTTGAGTGTGAACTTTTGGGGTTTTCCCCTAAGAAGGCATTGAACATCGCACTGTCACTTGACCGAAAGACCTACACGGCACTTGGGCCAGACAAAGAACCGTTCGCTATGTTCGGCTCGGGGAAGGCAGAGGACGGTGGGTATATATGGATGCTAGGCACACCAGATGTCACCAAGCACAAGAAGAATTTCGTCAGGGCATCTCGCGCCTGGGTCCAACACCTTTCCAAGCCCTTTGGGTTCACTTCTAATGTGGTCCTCAAAGATAACAAACAAGCCATCCGTTGGCTTAAGTTCTGTGGCGCTAAGTTTCTACAAGAAGTAGAGATCTCGTCGCATCCATTCTACGAATTTATCATTACAACAAAATAAACTACTATGTGTTTACCAATGTTAGCCCCCTTAGGGACAGCGCTCCTAGGCGGGGCAGTCACAGGAGGAGCAGCAGCCGCAGCAGGCACCATGGCGATCTTCGGGCCACTTGCCCAGGGGATGCTCACAATTGGCGCACAGAAGCAACAGGCGTCGATGCAGGCCGAGGCACAGAAACGTGCTACGATTGCTGAGAATGCCAGATACAATCACCAGGCCTCCGCGATGCGTCAACAGCAAGCCACGGAGTCCCTACGACTTGCCCAAGAAGTCTCAGCGGTCAACAGGGCCAGCATGGAGGCCATGGCACGCAAGGAGGTCGCAGCAGCCGAGGGAGGCATCAGCCTTCAGTCAGGAAGCTTCTTGGCAGAGATGAGGGACCTGGAGAAACAGGTAGGCGAACACAACTACGCCACTCAACAGAATCAATACTTGGCTGACCAGGCTTATGAGATGCGAGCACGTGACCTTGGGCTTATGTCTCAACAGAACTACGTCAACATCAACAAGCCAATTGCAGCACCTAATGTCCTTGGGACTATGCTAGGCGCAGCCACACAGAGCCTTGGGAACTACACAGGGGCTAAACGGATGCAAACAAGACAGATGACACCCGCACTCCCCTCAAGCTCCTAAAACAACTTATCCTTAATGAAACGCAGAGATTTATTTACCAAGCCAGGCCGTGAGCAGGTTCCATTCAACTTGAGTGCCCCCGCGATCACAGGGAAACCTTTCCAGGCAGGACAGTATTCAGTGGCAGTCCAGTCCCCTGTGCCTGCCTCACAGACGTCCTTGGGAAGGCTAGCAACAACGCTAGGTCAGATAAATCCAGCAATTAAGGCATACGGGCAAGCCCAGCAGGCTGAAACAGACCTTCAGAAGACGACCATAGGGCTCCACTACTCAGCGATGGGTGAGCAAGAGAAGAAGGCATACGCAGCACAACTTGCCACAAAAGAGAAGATTAACTCTAGGTTCCGTGGGGAGGACTACGAGACGAACCCAGTGGCCACCTTGTATGCTAAGGAGCTCATTGGGGCCGACCTTGTGGATGACTTCCAGAGCTTGGTTGAACTGAAGAAAGAAGAGTTTATCCAAGCGCGAGTGAGGGCCATGGGAGACAAGCCGAGTCCTGTGGAGATCAACCAGTTCACTGGGAAACTCTTAGAAGAATTTAAAGAATTGCCAGAGAACAAAGGGATATTTGAAGATCCACTTATCCTTGATGGCTTCATGCGGGCCAGCGCCTCTGTAAGGAACAAATTAAATGTAGAACTGCCGACGCAAGCATCAGGGATTCACAAAGCAGAGGTAGTGATACCGAAGGCCGCTAACTCATTGGTCAGGGCAGTGAACATTGATTCAGATGAAATAGAAGACCCAGCGGTTTTAGCAGCAAGGATCAAGGACGCTTGGGCAGTCACAGGGGCACTCAACAGCCCAGAGCAACGGGCAGTCATTGCAATGGCACTTAACTCATTCCCTCCGACACTCGATGGGATCGCTGAGGCCGAAGAGTTCGTGGGGGCAATAAGCAGTGCTGGGATATCCATAGGCACCCAACCGTTAGACTCGGAAGACGACGAAGGGTTTGTTTATAATGAATTACTAGAGGAACTTGCGGACAAAAAGATTAAAATAGAAGAGAGGCTTGAAAGGCAGTATACACGATTAACTGCTAAGACTCTTAGGGAAACCAAAGATGAGGCTAATCAAATGATGGCCAACCCAGCCACTACTAGGGATGATGTTAATGAATGGGTGGACGCAAAGAAGGAAAGCTTAGAAGAAATCACAGACGCCCAAGAAAGGGACGCAGTAAGGAAGTCTTACGAACTGCTTGAAGCCTACCTAGGGACTAAGCAGGATGAGGATGTAAGGGCATTGTTCAGGGGAGTGGTGACTGAAATTATATCTACCCCGGTGTATGCAGGTGACCTCGAAGGTAAGTTCCAAACTCTACTTAATGAGGAAATACAAGGAGTGGAGGGGGCTTATGCGAACGTGTTGAAGCAATATGGGGACTTCATGCAGAGACCGCTGGGTGATAATCTTCCAGATATGGCACGAGACCTTACATCAAAAGGGATGCAACTATTAGTGAATCCTAAGATTAAGTTCAACAGAGAGGTCAGGGACTTGTCTGAAAAGCTAGCCAATACACTCCCCGGTCAGCCCTTTGACTACAAAGATTTTGCCACAGTGACTATCCCTGAGGTAGGGTATGATAAATTTAAGCAGGAATTATTCACCAAGATGTTTAGCCAGCGCCGTGAGGAGTTGATGGAGGAAAGCATGGAGAATATCAAAGCTATGCTCGCGAAGGACAAGGAGA
>Ga0114998_10002213_pt1 | contig 14823 bp, 9 predicted proteins | sample ArcticOcean_MG_C_5_FD_87044 | JGI IMG/M metagenome (GOLD analysis project Ga0114998, IMG submission 87044) | Marine microbial communities from western Arctic Ocean - ArcticOcean_MG_CB4_138 | ecosystem: Environmental > Aquatic > Marine > Oceanic | place: Arctic Ocean: Canada Basin | collected...
GTACCCAAAAACCTGATTGCTTAACCCCTCTATTTTTTAGTTTTAAATTATTTTTAAAATTATTTTGAATATTATTGGCAAGTAAAATACTTTGATCTAAATAATCTTCTTGCATTAATGTTAAACCTATTAGATTTTCTGGTGAATTCATATCATAATCAGAGTATTCATTTTCAAAATCTTTTTCTAAAAAAATGACTTCGTTTTCTTGCTTAGCTATATTAAAATTCCTTTCATTTGCATGCATTCCTAAAACATAAGTTTCTGACCCGTATACTTTTGTGTCATGGAAAGAATTACAATGAATTGAGATGAACAAATCTGCATCTGCAGAATTTGCAATTCTTGCTCTTTCACGTAGTTTTATAAAAACATCAGATTTTCTGGTATATATGACTTGATTTGAGATATCTTTTTCTAGTAATCTACCAAGATTAAGTGCTATTTTTAATGCGATTTCTTTTTCGGTAAAACCAAATTTAGTAGGACGACCTGGATCTTTACCACCATGTCCAGCATCAATCACAATTTTGAACTTTTCTTGAGAATAAAAATTATTTACATTAAACAAAAGAATTGCAAAAAGAAGGTATTTTGTTAAAGTAGGGTTAAAAAGACTTATAATAGTATATGAGTGATACATATTTTTATATATTAATTTTTGATAAAAATATACGTAACTTTATCAATTATATATAAGATATAATTACACATCAAAAATACATTATAAACATTGCACAATCACATTCTAAATATAATTTTCGTTTTAAGTTATACAATGTTTATAAACAGCCCTTGTGATGCACAAGTTTCTGATACAATTGTTACCCCAATAATCAATGAAATAAAACAAGACAGTACTGTTTTAAATTCTACTCAAAATAAAAAAAACTTTTTTAATAGTGGTGCTACTTATAATGCAAAAGATACCGTTTCCATAAATCCTGGCACAAAAAGGATAACGTTATATAATAATGCCAAATTGGTATATGGCGAAATGGAAATTACATCTGGTAAAATTGTAATTGATTATTCGAAAAATGAAATTTACGCTGGTCGTATAAAAGATTCTAGTGGAACTTTAAGCCAGTCTCCAGTATTTAAACAAGGAAATGATATTATTGAACCAGATTCTATTCGATTTAATTTAGATAGTAAGAAAGCATTGATATTTAATTCAAAAACAGAACAGTCAGGAATGAATATTATTTCTGAAAAAACAAAAAAACAAAATGATTCAGTTTATTTCATGGACAGAGCAAAGTTTACAACTTCTGAAGATTTAGATAACCCTGAATACTATTTTTTATTAAGAAATGCTAAAGTTGTACCAGGCAAGAAAATTATAACTGGCTTTACCAATATGTTTATAGCAGGCGTACCTACTCCTATAGGTTTACCATTTGGTTATTTTCCACTAACTAAAAAGAGAACATCTGGAGTAATATTCCCTTCTTTTGGTGAACAAAATGATAGGGGTTATTTTCTGCAAAACGGAGGTTATTACTTAGCTATTAGTGATTATGTAGATTTAGCAATTCTTGGAGATTATTATACAAATGGCAGTTATGGTTTTAGATTAGAAAATAATTATGCTTACAGGTATAAGTTTAGAGGAAACTTGAGTTTTCGATATGAGAATTTAATAAAAAGTGAAAGAGGTTTTCCCGATTATTCTAAGAGTTCTATTTATAATTTAAGATGGTCACACAACCAAGATGCTAAATCTAACCCAAATTCTCGTTTTTCAGCATCTGTTAATCTTGGAAGTAGTAAATATTTTCAGCAATCTATTAATCAATTAAATGCATCAAGTTTTTTAAATAACACATTATCATCCTCTGTCTCTTATTCAAAAACATTTGTCGGTGAGCCACAAGTTAATATGAGTCTGACTGCAACACATTCACAAAACACTAATACCCAAGTTATTAATATGACATTACCAACTTTTCAAGGAAGCGTTAGCAGGGTCTTTCCTTTTGCTCCAAAAGTTGGCACAAAAAAAGGAATTATTCAGAATATCAATTTACAATACAATGTAAGAGGAGAAAACAGAATACAAACAACAGACTCATTGTTTTTTAAAAAAGAAATGTTTGAGTCAGCCAGATCTGGTTTTCAGCACTCTATCCCTTTAAGTACTAATTTTAAGTTATTTAAATACTTAAGTCTTTCTACTGGTGCTAATTATAAGGAAAATTGGACATTTAATACAATATCAAAATCTTTTGATAATGAAACTAATGAAGTAATTACTCAAGAACTAAATGGCTTTGATTCGTTTAGAACATATAATTTTTCTACAAGCATTGGAACTACTGTTTATGGAATGTATGATTTTGGTGAAGAAAAAAAAGTTCAAGCTATTAGACATGTCATGAGGCCTTCAATTAGCTATAGTATTAACCCAGCATTTAATGATTATTATGAAACTTATGAAGTTATTGATGCTGATGGCTTAACTACTTCAGAGTTGGAATATACTAGGTTCGAAGGATCCATATTTGGCACACCAAATAATAATTTTTCTAGTTCTATTGGTCTGTCCGTCAGCAATAATATAGAAGCAAAAGTCACAGACAGGGATAGCACAAATACTGAGGCTAAAAAAGTAACTATTTTAAATAATTTAAATTTTCAAACTTCTTATAATATGGCCAGTGATTCACTTAATTTGAGCCCAGTCAGGCTTTCTGGTGGCACTCAGCTATTTGACAATAAAATGAGTGTAAATTTTGGAGCAACTCTAGATCCTTATGCATTAGATCAAAACAATAATAAAATTAATGAGTTTAATATAAATACAGATGGAAAACTATTTAGATTAACAAGTGCAAATTTAACCTTCAATTACTCACTCTCAAATAAAGGGGATAAAAATAAATCAAAAGAAAATAGTAAGTCAGTCGATGAATCACTTAGAAGTGGCGGTAGAGATGATGATTTATTTGGACAGTCTTTAGATTTTGCAGATAGTTCATTTATGGATAAGGAATCTGAAAAAGAGGAAGTTACTAGTGAACTGTTTAACTATACTATTCCCTGGAGCCTTAGATTAGCTTATGCAGTAAACTATAATAATAGTAGAAATCAAAAGGAAATATCATCACATTCCTTAATGTTTTCTGGAGATTTAGATATCTCACCAAAGTGGAGTGTTGGCGCATCTTCGGGTTATGACTTAAAAAATAATGGAATCACATATACTCAGCTCCGATTTGAGAGAGATTTACTAAGTTGGAGGATGAATTTTAGCTGGATACCATTTAGCTCAAACTCTCAATGGAACTTCTTTGTTGGTATAAAATCTGGAATGCTAAGTGATATTAAATATGATAAAAGACGTCAAAGAGATAAACAACTATAATCAATAACTATGAAAAAAATATTTAACACCAAAAATGCACCTGCACCATTAGGTCCTTATAACCAAGCGATAATGGCTGGTAATATGTTTTTTACCTCTGGTCAAATTGCAATAAATCCAGAAAATGGTGACCTAGTCATTGAAAACATAAAAAGCGAAACACGTCAAGTAATGGAAAACCTTAAGTCAGTTTTAAGTTCAGCTAATATAGACTTCGAAAATGTAGTTAAAAGCTCAATATTTATTTCATCAATGGAAGATTTTGAAGATATAAATGATGTTTATGGTTCATACTTTAGTGCTAGTAATGCACCTGCAAGAGAAACTGTACAAGTAGCTAAACTCCCAAAAGGAGTTAATGTAGAAATATCAATGATTGCAATTATTTTTTAAGAAGTTTTATGTGGTATTTTAATAAACCATCTATAGGTCTTCTAATTACATTACCAGCTTTTAACCCATGCTTCATTAGTGCCTTTGTTAATTCTTCTTGCAAATAATAAGATATAGATCCAGTGAAATGAATTGGTAACTCCTTGGCATTTGGAAATTGCAATATTTGTCGTTTAATAAATTGGTCCATTCCCTTTCTAATTACTTTTTGAGAATAATCAATATCCTTGTTTTCAATAAGAAATCTTGCAAATTTTGCTAGGTATGTATTAGGATTAGGTTTTTTATATAAATGATCTTTAATGGTCTCGGCATTTAAATCAAAATTTTTCTCAAACTTTTTTGCAGTTATCTCTGGAATTCTATTAAAATAATAATCTCTTAATAGCTGTCTCCCAAAATAATTACCACTACCATCATCCATGAGTATGTATCCTAAGGATGTGATTTTCTGAACTACATTAACTCCGTCAAAATAACTACAATTCGAGCCTGTACCTAATATGCATACAATAGATTCCTTATTAATTTCAGCAGTAGCGTAAACAGCTGCAAAAGTATCTTCTTTAACTAACACTTCTGCAGACTTAAAGATCTCTTGAAAAACACCTTTAATCATTATTCTTGGTGGTTCAGTTCCGCATCCAGCTCCATAAAAAAACAATTTAGTAACAGAATTTCTATTTTGATACAAATCATAATTATTTACTATTCTTTCCTCAATAATATAGTCTGTAAGTACTTGAGGATTTAGTCCTAAAGTTTGAGTTTGAAATAAAATTTCACCTTTATCATTTATAGCAATCCAATCAGTTTTGGTAGAGCCACTATCAACAATTAAAATCATAAATTTTTATTACTTGTTATTAATAAAACACATTAGATCCACTAATTTACTAGAATAAGCGTATTCATTGTCATACCAAGATATAATTTTAAAAAACTTAGGGCCTATTTCAATTCCAGCATTCGCATCAAAATTACTAGTATAAGAACAGCCAACAAAATCCTGTGAAACAACGGCTTCTTCTGTATAGCTCAAAACACCCTTTAATTCATTCTCGGATGCTTTTTTAAAAGTTTTCTTAATTTCATCGTAGGAAGTTTCAGTGTTTAGTTTCACTGTTAAATCTACTACAGAAACATTAGCAGTAGGGACTCTAAAAGCCATTCCGGTTAGCTTTCCGTTAAGTTCTGGTATTACCTTTCCAACAGCTTTAGCTGCTCCTGTTGTCGATGGTATAATGTTGTTTAAAGCAGATCTCCCTAATCTATAATTCTTTGCAGGTCCATCTACTGTCAATTGTGTTGATGTGGCTGCATGAACCGTAGTCATTAATGCTTCATCTATTCCAAAATTATCATTTAATACTTTTGCAATTGGAGCTAAACAATTTGTAGTACAAGATGCATTAGATACAATTAAGTCAGTAGATTTAATACTATTATGGTTAACACCCATGACAAACATTGGTGCGTCTGCTGAAGGTGCAGAAATAGCAACTTTTTTTGCACCTGCTTGAATGTGTAAATCTGCTTTTTCTAAAGTTGTAAATATTCCTGTACACTCAGCTACAACATCTACATGAGCATCTCCCCATTTAATATCAAGAGGGTTTCTTTCCGCTGTAACCCTTACGTGTTTATTATTTACAATTAAAGTATTTCCAGAAACCTCTATAGAGGCATCACATTTACCATGAACAGAATCATACTTTAATAAGTATGCCAAATGATCTATCTCTAATAAATCATTAATTGCTACTACTTCAACATCATCACGATCTAGAATAGCACGAAATGTTATCCTACCTATTCTACCAAAACCATTAATTCCAACTTTTACTTTGCTCATTATCTTATTTTATTTTTAAATTGACATTATATCTGAAATTCTCAAAAGTTCTTTATTAATTTCTGTTTTTCCTTTTATTGCTTTTTCTAGAGGAGTTAATTCTATTAATCCATCCTTAAGACCCACCATTAAATTGAATTTTTTTTCTATAAGAGTATCAACAGCTTTTACTCCCATTCTACTAGCTAAAACTCTATCAAAACAAGATGGCGAACCACCTCGCTGTAGGTGTCCTAAAACAGAAACTCTAGCGTCGTACCCTGGTAGATGCTTATCAACATAATCTTTTAGTTCAAAAACACTCTTACCAATAGTATCTCCTTCAGCAACCACTACTATACTTGATGATTTTCCAGTTGCTTTACTTCTTTTTAAAGACTCCACTAATCTGTCTAGGCCTAAGTTAGCCTCTGGAATAAGTATCTCCTCTGCTCCTGCTCCAATACCAGTATTAAGAGCTATATGACCAGCGTCTCTACCCATTACCTCAATAAAAAACAATCTATTATGTGAGCTAGCAGTATCTCTAATCTTATCTATTACTTCTACTACAGTGTTAAGCGCAGTATCATAACCGATTGTATGAGTAGTTCCATATATATCATTGTCTATAGTTACGGGAATACCAACAACTGGTATTTTGAATTCATTACAAAATATTAGACCACCTGTAAATGTACCATCACCTCCGATTACAATTAGACCATCAATGTTATTTTCTTGAATATTTTTATAAGCTTTTTTACGACCTTCAGAAGTTCTAAACCCTTCAGACCTAGCTGTTTTTAATATAGTTCCACCCTTGTTTATAATTCCTTTTACACTTCTAGCGTTCATTTCAATAAAATCCCCACTAATAAGTCCATCAAATCCCCTATAAACACCAACTGGAATAATATTATTATAGGCACAAGCTCGAACTACAGCTCTAATGCATGCATTCATTCCAGGGGCATCCCCACCTGATGTTAAAAAAGCAATTTTTTTCATATAAATAAATAATTTGTAAAACTACATAAACAATTGATAAAAATAAAGAAATAAAGATGTCAAATAGTATAATAAATGAGGAAAATTATAAATAAAACTTATCTACAACGATTTAGTTGAAGTTATTTTGAATATTTTTTTTATTAATTTTTTAAAATTACTAAACTCAACTTTGTAAGAAACACCAACTCCTTGAGTATAACCTATTTGTTCACCAAAGTTTCTAATAGTGTTTTCACGGTTAAAGATTTTCATTGTTAGAGATCGATCCGAATTTAACTTAAGTTCGATTTCAAAGTCGCCAGCAATAACAGATTCAGTAACCCCTCCAATTGGCACTCCTAATTTACCATTGATTAATATATTCTCACTCAATCTAGTTGTCAATGTTACTCCAAATTTATCATCCGATTTATAGTCTGGTGTACTTTCTCCTAATTGATAATTTAAGCCAAACTTTAATTTATCATTTTCATCAAATAAAATATTATTAATTATCGAGGCAGCACTTTCTGCTAGATTTCCAAACAAGGCTTGTTCATTTAAGTTTATGTCATTTTGGAAAGAACCTGTAGCTAGTAGTGATAAGCCTTGAAATTGATTACTTTCCTTATCATTTAGCCTGTATTGTAATTCATTATTTATTGCAGAATCTACATTTGGAAACTCTAATTTAAATTCTGGGGTTGGGTTTAATAACTCACCAGTTAAGTTAACATTAACACTTACCGGAATACTCAAATTGATAGGGTTGTCTAGCAAAATAGACGGGTTAGCCTCAATTTTAGTATATGATGTTTCTAAATTAATCAACCCTTTTAAAGGGTCACCTGACCAGACTATACTACCTCCTTTGTTTAGATTAAATTCTTTTTTCAAGATACCGGCATATATAAAGTTATATTTTCCATTATCAACAATAAAGTCACCAAACATATTAAACTTTCCTTTATTGTTTATTTCCATAATCAAGTCACCATTTCCAAAACCTTTGATGGTGCTACCAGATGACCGATCAATTAAAATTTCAATTTCAGCATTTTTATTAACATTTAAATTAAAATCCAATTCAACTCCTTTAATATTATCTAATTTGTATTTTTTTTTATCAATAGTGTTAGCACTATTGTCAGCAAATTTTATATAAGAAATGTTTTCTGTAAAATTTTTAGATTCATTTAATGGAATATTAAACATAGTTCCTTTCTCAGTAGAAATATCAGCATCAAACAATAGTCTTTCTCCTGGTCCATTAATTTTAATACCTCCAGAAACAAAAGCAGTCCCATAGTAAACAGGGTTATTAATATCCTTAGTATCTAATATTAACAACCTTTCCGTTTCAATTTCTAAATCCAGTAACCAATTAGAAAAAATATTATGAGAAATAACACCATTTAATTTACCCTTACTTCTGTGTTTAGAGTCTTCAAAATCTACATTATTAAGAACAAACTTGTTATTCTCTAAGATAACAGAGCTGTTACTTGCAAATAAGTAATCAACTTTTGTATATGGTATGCGTAATCCAGAATTAGTAAACAATAAATTACCTGAGAAATAAGGATTGTCAAAAAGATTTTTAATTTTCAAATATCCTGTTACATTACCTCTGATATTATCAATATTATTTTTACCTATTACATTTAAGGCATTAATTGGTAACTTATTAAGATTAATAAATAAATCTGCTTTATTGATGGTATCACTAAGAATTAAATCACCCTTGCTGTAGAGAATTTCAGATGAGTCTTTACTTAAATAAGCTTCAAAATTGTAAATACTTAAATTATTATCGTAATTAATTACAGTCTCTAATAAACCAAAATCATATTCATTTAAGGCTAGATTATCTATCCGTAATTTAGATTCATCAGATGAATTAATGTCATAAACAAATTCACCGTTTAAAATACCAGATAAATTAAGATCCTTGTTAATTATCGGAAAGTTATCAAGACAAAGATTAGCGAAATAGAGACTTAAATAACTAAAATAATTTTTTTTATAATTTGCATTAACAATAATTTTATTTTTATTGTTGAGCAGTTTTAAATTATTAATATTTAATATCTGATTATTAATATCATAGTAGCTCAAACTATCCATTGTCAGGCTCCAATCTTTCTCATTGTATATGACTTTAGAATTATTTAAATCAAAATAGAGATTGTCATTATTTAAAGAGTACCTAATTTCAGTGTGAATAGAATTATTGGTTTTATTGAAAAAATTCACATCTAACTTTACAACCTTAGAATCATTAATAGTTGATTTATTTAAACTAATGTAGTTAAGACTATCAATACCATTAAAAAAAACATTTTTTGTTTGTAACTTAAAATTATTAATGCTCTTAGAATTGTTAAACGAAAGGTATAAGCTATTTGCTACAAAATTATTAAATTGTATCCTTGGAGAAATAACTTCAAGTTTAAATTTACTTGGGTCATCATCAATTAAACCTTTGATTACAGTGTTATTATCAAAACTTAAATAGGGAAAAAACACACTTACTAAGTCACTATATATATTAAACTCAAAAGCTGTACTTACTTTAGAGCTAGTAATATCTGAAAAATTCTTTTCGTATATATTGTATTTGATGGATTCTTCAAAATCGAACCTCAACTTTTTAATATCTAAATCTCCTTTTATAAACCCATTTATAACTGTAGGAGAGTTAAACTTTGTTACTCTTTCATTGTTCTCAAAAAAACTTAACACTTTTAGTTCCTTAAAAGAATAGATCTTTTTATTAGTCGTATAATTAGAATCAGAAAAAAGAATACTCCCTGTTATATCTTCAATACTTGTGCCTGCTAAATTTATATTTAACCCTGCTTTAAAACTTTTATCAATATCAATTTGTAAATTATCTAAATCAAGATTAAAATTTACACTTTTAAGTTTCGTTGAGTAATCAATAAATCCATTTAAATCAAAAATTAGCTTTTTGTTATTTGAAGATATATTTCCAGTAAACCTATCGTTGTTTGTCCTACCGTTAATTAGAATATTATTAAAGACTGAGCGCCCTATACTTAAATCACTAATAAGACCGCTAATAGACGTTTTAAGTGGCTGTCCTGGAGAAATTGAGCCATCCAATATAAAGTTAGCAGAAGTTCTAATTGTAGAACTAAATAGCTTCAAGTCTTTAAATAAAAATTCATTAAATCTCACAGTTCCATAAAATTTTGATTCTTTTGGTTTTTGAAGAAAATTAATTAAATTAATATCCAGTGTTAATTCTCCAAAGTCTGTATCAACAACATACTTATTGCTTATTAGTCCATTTTTATAATCACATACTCCGTTAATAGAAATGAACTCTGTTGAAATTAAAAAATCAGGAATTTGATAATTTTTTAAAACTGGCAAAGTTTTTAAATCATTATAATTCGTGTAAAATTCTTCTAAAACAGTATTAACTTTAATTTTACCAAATATATCTTCTATTGAGAAATTAATTTTGGCTTTTGTGTTGTTTCCGTACTGAAAATTTAATCTACCATTAAGAGTATTATTAAATGAACCATTCAAAAAAGTAGTAAACTCAATTGATTCATCACTTATTAAAGAATTGCTGTAAAGGTTGATTTCATTTGTTGAAATTTTAGAATCTAATATGTTGAGCTTAATATTAGAATCTGCAAAACCCTTTTTATTTATATCTGAAATACTTAGACTTCCTTTTAATTTCGAATTAGCAGAATTAATTATAAAATCAGACATATTAAACCCAGATTCAGTATAAGTAATTGTAGAATAGAAATTATCTAGTCTTAAACCATATAAATCTGTATAGCTAGCATTTTCAATAGATAAACTTATTTGTGATTTTAAATATTTTAAATCATAAACGGTAAGATTAAAATCATTTAGTTGATTAGATAAAGTAGACTTATTTAGTAAGTCAATCCTAAAATCATTTAAAATTAAATTCTTTAATTCTAAACTAAAATCTTTAATTCCTGTCTCATTGTCTTGCTTAACTTTATTTATAAAAACCTCGAAATTTGTTAAAGAATCTCCAGGATGTTTAATTATTTTAATTACTCCATTAGATAGGTCTAATGAACTCAGCTTAGTGTTTGAGGTTAATATGTTTGTTGTATTAAATATTGATGTGGTTATCTTATCTATGTAAATAAGAGTGTCATTTTTATGATCAAAAATATTGAAGTTATTAATCAATAAATCTCCATTGTACTTAAAGTCAAAATCGGAAATCTGAACTGAAGTTTGAAGTAAATTTGATATTTTAAAAGAAATATTTTTTAAAAGTCTTTTTTCAATCTTTTCTCTGTTAAGTAGAAATACAGCAATTGTTATTAATACCAAATAGAATAGTATACTTTTAAAAGAAAATATATTAGATTTCTTGATAATAAGATTAAATTTGTTTAATAAATATCAAAACTATAATAATAACTGGAAAGTTTTAATAAAAATTTAATTTTATTATTTAAAATGAAAACAAAAAAAACTTATATACTTGGGATTGAATCTTCCTGTGATGATACTGCTGCAGCTGTAATTTCTAATTCAGTTATATTAAGTGATATTGTAGCTAGTCAATCTATACATGAATTATATGGTGGAGTTGTTCCAGAACTTGCTTCCAGAGAGCATCAGAAATTAATACTTCCTGTTGTGAAAAAAGCATTGGAGAAAGCAAAAATAAACATATCTGATTTATCTGCAATTGCTTTTACAAATGGACCTGGTTTAATTGGATCATTAATGATTGGTACTTCCTTTGCAAAATCAATGTCTCTAGCTTTAAAAATACCTTTAATTTCTGTTAACCATATGAAGGCACATATATTAGCACATTTTATTGAAGATCCAGAAAATAGTAATCCCAGTTTTCCGTTTCTAGCTCTAACTATTTCTGGTGGTCATACCCAAATAGTTAAGGTAAATAGCTACTTTGACATGCATGAATTGGGGAAAACATTAGATGATGCTGCAGGAGAGGCTTTTGATAAATCTGGTAAAGTAATTGGACTAAAGTATCCTGCTGGACCAGAAATTGATAAGCTCTCAAAAAAAGGGAATCCTTATAAATTTAATTTTACTAAGCCAAAAGTGAATGGATTGAATTTTAGTTTCTCAGGGCTTAAAACTAATTTCTTAAACTTTATTAACAAACAAGTCAGAATGAATGAAGATTTTATTAAAGATAATTTATATGACATTTGTGCATCATTACAGCAAGTTATAGTTGATATATTAATGGATAAATTAATAAAAGCATCAAAGGAAACTGGTATCGATACAATTGTTATTTGTGGCGGAGTGTCTGCTAATTCAGAAATTAGAAAAATGCTTAAAGTTAACCGTGAAAAATATAATTGGAAGGTGCATATACCTAAAATATCCTATACTACTGATAATGCCGCAATGATAGCTATGGCTGGTCAGATTAAGTTTGAAAACAATATTTTTTGTGATTATGAAATATCTACAAACCCAAGGTTAAAAATTTAATTATGAGACTATTTTATAACCAGGATATTTCAGAAACAGATTCTAAAGTTGTTTTAAAAAAAGAGGAGACTAGACACCTAACTAAGGTCATGAGAAAAAAAGTTGGTGATATTATTTTTATGACCAATGGCAAAGGTTTATTGGTTGAAACTAAAATAAACTTAATTAACAAAAGCAATACCGAATTATTAATAGTTAAAAGTAAAACTTTCAGTCCATCTAAATTTAAAATAAATATAGCTATAGCACCTACTAAAATGAATGATAGAATCGAATGGTTCATAGAAAAAGCTACAGAAATTGGGATAAACTGCATTAGTACTATTATATGTGAAAAAAGTGAAAGAAAAACTATTAAGTTAGATAGATTAGATAAAATTGTCATAAGTGCTATGAAACAATCTTTACAGTATTATAAGCCTTACGTAAAAGAAATTGTAACTTTTAATTCATTTATAAATGATTGCAAATCTGACAATAAATTTATTGCGCATTGTAAAAAAGTTAATAAGCAACACCTAAGCAGCTATAAGCTTAATTCTAATAGCACGACTGTATTAATTGGACCTGAAGGAGGGTTTACTCAAAAAGAGATTCAAAAAGCAGAAGAAAAAGGATTTATTGCTGTCACATTAGGTAACAATAGATTAAGAACTGAGACTGCTGCATTAGTGGCTACACAGATTCTGTCTGAATTTAACACAGAGATTTAATATATTTACATAATATGGTTTCAAAAATTATTACAAATGGGATTTTAAATGCGTTAAAAAAAATAATAATTTTTTCACTCATTATATATTTTTTTTACTTGATAAGACCAATTTTAATATACTTATCTATATCCTTAGTTATAACTATTATTTTGAGTCCATTGTTATTGTTTTTAAAGACCAGATTAAAATTCAACAATTCGATTGCAGCAATAACATCTATGTCTGGTTTGTTATTAATAATCGGTCTATTAATAAAGTCTTTTATTCCGTTATTAGTTGAACAAGCTAGAAATCTTTCTCTATTAAATTCTACAGAGTTACAAAATTCTGTAAATAATATCATTGAAAAATATAGCGACCTCTATTTCAATAACGATTCTAATTTTATTATAAATTCTAAACTATTTAATCAGTTAGACTTTAGTTATATAACTGATTTATTAAATAGTATAATAGCTAGTTTAGGAAGTTTCAGTATAGGGATATTTACAATCATTTTTATAACTTTTTTCTTTTTAAAAGATTCAGAGATTATTATAAACAAGATAAAGCTACTTATTCCTAAGTCAATAAAGTCAAACGTAAATAAATCAATTAGTCAGATTAATCATCTACTTTCTAGATACTTTTTAGCTTTAATTATTCAAATAACGATTTTATTTATTTTATACTTAATCTTATTAGCTATTGTAGGAATTAACAATATTCTTATAATTGCTTTCTTATGTGCACTCCTTAACTTAATTCCTTATATAGGTCCATTAATAAGTGGATTCCTTTTAACTATTCTTACCCTAACAAATTACATAGATATTGATTTTGGATCTGTAATAATAACTAAGACTATTTATGTTGTAATAGGTTTTGTTATTGTTCAAGCAATCGATAATTTCTTAATTCAACCAATTCTATTTTCTAAAAGTGTAAAATCACATCCTTTAGAAATATTTTTAGTAATTCTAGTGTTTGGATATATTTTTGGAGTAACTGGATTAATATTAGCAGTTCCATGCTATACTATACTTAAAGTAATCCTAAGGATTGTATACTCGAAGAACTTAGTTGTAAATAGTTTTTTTAATTAAAAGCATATTGAATAAGAGCATTCTAAATAATGATGTGCAAGAGTTTATTTCTAAAAATTTAGATATAGATATATTTCAATTAATCTTAAAACAACCAGTTTTCCCGGAGGTATCTAATAAAGAGATTGCTGAACAAATCACCTCAAAACTTAAATCAAAAAAGAAGCTTCCTAGTTGGTTTGGTACAAAAAACATATACTTTCCAAATAAAATTAATATTGAACAAACTTCCTCCGAACTAACTGCTGAGTTTAAATCGAGTATAATAGCTGGCGATAGAATGATTGATTGTACTGGTGGTTTTGGAGTGGATAGCTATTATTTTTCTAAAAAGTTCAAAAGTTTAATCTATATAGAAAGGGATCAATCACTCTATAATATTACAAAATTAAACTCAGATAAATTAGGAGTTACAAACACGATTCACCTGAATGAAGATGGTCTGCAATATGTAAAAAATATCAAAACAGAATTTGACCTTTTGTACATAGATCCTTCCCGTAGAAATTTAAAAAATAAAAAAGTTCATTTTCTGAGTGAATGCACCCCAGTAATAGATTCTAGTCTAATCAAAGCATTAAATAAATTCAAAACAATTTTGATTAAATGCTCACCAATTATAGATATTAAAAAAACAATTGATGATCTTGAAACTGTAATTGAAATTTATATAATTGGAATTAATAATGAAGTTAAAGAGATTCTGTTTAAGTTATGCAAAAGGGGTGAAAAAAAAATAAAAGTAAGTTGTATTGATTTAAATAAAAGAAAATATGATCTGAGCTTTAATTATAATGAAATTAATAATAAACAAAATAGATACACATCTGAGCCTCAGAAATATTTATATGAGCCAAACTCGATGATATTAAAATCTGGAGCATTTAATTTAATCTGTGACAGATATAAAGTAAA
>Ga0114998_10002234_pt1 | contig 14707 bp, 17 predicted proteins | sample ArcticOcean_MG_C_5_FD_87044 | JGI IMG/M metagenome (GOLD analysis project Ga0114998, IMG submission 87044) | Marine microbial communities from western Arctic Ocean - ArcticOcean_MG_CB4_138 | ecosystem: Environmental > Aquatic > Marine > Oceanic | place: Arctic Ocean: Canada Basin | collected...
AACGACGGATGCTAAGACGGATGAAAAGACGGGTGATAAGAGTGATGACAAGACAGGTGAAACGACACCAAACCCACTCGTTGACCGTGTCAATCTTTTAGAGCGGTCAATCACGCACGTGAAGCGTTTCCGCGCGTGTCGCGTATCCCTGAGAGACGCGTCGAGGAAGAAGAAAACAGTCGCGGAAATCTTCGCGCTCGCGGATGACGTCGCCGCGCTCGAGAAAGCGTCTGCGGAAGGAGGTCACAAAATTCACCCCCCCCCCAGCCTACGAGTCGGCGACTTGTTCGCCATGCTCGTGGAGCACGCGTACGGCGTGGACAAGGACGCGGCTGCTGCGTTTGGTTACTTGGAAACAATGAAAGCGCGCGGGATTCAAATCGTGCACTTCGTGGACGACGACTTGACGCGGGACATTGCGCGAGACGTCAGGAAGGAATGTGTGTGATTGCGCGCCCGGATGAAAACACACTGGGAAGAAGTAACGTCCTCGAAATACGTAACGCAAGGGTCCCCAATCTCTGACTGTTTAAACGCGGTCCCCGATCGCCGCCGCACTGGTTAGCTCGATGTGCGTAAGACGCGCCGCGTTGACGGCGTTGACGAGTGACGATGCGTTACGAGCGAAGCCGCAATTCGCAACAAAGAGATTCGCTTTACAAATAGTAACCACCGCGTTTCTCGTGCGCTCGCGAACGCCGCTATTCGTCGCGAGCGCGTCCGGGAGGCCTTCTCAAATCCAACCAAGTCTCACCGCCCGTCCTCCTGATCGATCACACCGTCTGAACATCGACACGTAATACGCGTATCGCCGCAGTCGCAGCGCGTGCGCCGTCCATCGCCGACCGCTTACTGACCGAACAGCGCCTCCAGCGCGCCTTCGCCGTTCTTGGTGGCCTGCGCGGCGACGCCGAGCATGCCGACCATCGCGAGGCGGCCGTGCTTGAGCTCGGCGGTTTTGAGCTTGAAAAGCGCTTCCGGGGAGGTGGTTTTCCCCGCGAAGTTCAGGGGGTCGAAGTAGCCGCCGGGGTAGGAACGCTTGTTCGAATCCAGTTCGCTGCTGCGCTTGACCTCAGCGAAGCCCATCGCGAGGACTTCGATCAGCACCAAGCTCTTGAGCGGGACGTTGATGTCGAAACCGAGGTAGGAAGGTTGTTCGTTCAGAACCTTACCGGCGTCCGCCCACGAGATGCCCGTGCTCTTCTCCGCGGCAATCACGCCGACCAAGCCGAGCATCGCCCACCGAGAGTGCTGCAGCTCGCACTCGCGGAAACGCACGATGTCGAAAGCCTCGTTGAAGGGCTGTTGCGATGTGAGGGGGGGGGACGCAGTCAGTCGTCGGAAATCGAAGGGAAAACTCAGGCCAGGCTGTGCTTGAGGCGCGTTGGATGCACCCGCGAAAAAAAAAACGACTCGGATTCTGTCCCCTCGACAGCTGCAAAAAATCCGCCGAAGAAAAACACCGGAAGCGCGATCGCGTTGCGGTCCCGGCCCGACCGCCCACCGGCGTGCTCCCGGTGACCCCGGGCGAGGTTCGTTCGGAACCCTCGGTTCGCGATTGTAATGACCGCCAAACGTGCACAGCACACGCGCGCGTCGTCACTCGGGCGAGGATTTCCGGGAAGACGGGAGATGGGGTGAAATCTGGCTCGCGATTGATTCGATCCCCGCGTCGCAGACGTACCACGATGGTTCGTTCGGTGGGCTTGTTGTCCACCTTCTTCAGCTTGCCGATGACGTTTCCGCTGGCGTTAATCACGCCGTTTTGGTCCAACGAGTCCAGGCCGAACTGCAGATACTCCACGGGCTTTGACAAGCCCGCGGGGTCGAAACCGGCGTCCCCGGGGAGGGTTCCGTCGAGGTAGGCCGGTGCTTCGGCTTTGCTGTCCCATCCGTTCCAAAGCGTGCGGTTCGGGCCGATGTTTCCTTTGCGCCCGGCGCCGGCCGCTTTGCGCGCCGGCGCTTTCTTGGTCACGGTCTTCTTAACCGGCGCGCTCTTCTTAACGGGCGCGGCCTTCTTGAGGGTGGCCTTCTTCGCAGGCGCCGCCTTGGCGGGCGCCTTCTTGCCGAACAGGGCGTTGACTTGGAGGGAGGCGATAGCGGCCATCGTGTGCGGGAATGGACAAGGCGGTCTCGGACGCTAAACTTTATCTAACACCGAAAAATACGATCGCAATTTTTTTACAGCCAATCGAAGCCGCGATTTGCCCTGCGCAACGATTTCGTGCTCAGGCAGGCTGGAAAGGCGCGCGGCGCGGGAGGTCAAAGCCACTGCTTTTGTGGCAAAAACAAAATCCATTTTGGATGGCATGACAGGGACGGTACACGGAAAAAGGCCGTGCCGTCTGTGCCCGTCCCACTCGCGCGTCCGTCTCACCATGACCGTTTCCGCGTTCGCGCAACCCGCCGTTACACTCGCGCCCCGGGTCTCCACTCGAGGAGTCTCGCGACGCACCGTGGCGACACCCCGAGGCGCGATTCGCACCAGCGCGAGCAACACCAAGAACCCGAGGTTCGCCCTTCTTTTTGACTGCGACGGCGTAATCGTGGAAACCGGTGCGTCCCGTCCCCGACCGTCCCCGTGACCTTCTAAGGTTGCGACTCGACACCGAAACGAGACTAGATACGTCGAGTGCTTAGTGCGTAAACTAAAACTACCCACCGTGGCATCGTACTAACTATCACACGAAGCCTACGGCACGATCGCTGACCATAGATGTTTCCATCATCCATCCCCAACTCGAAAAAAATAAAAAATCAAGAGGAGCTCCATCGCCGGGCGTACAACGCGTCGTTCGATTTTTACGGTCTGAAAATAGCGGGAACTCACCTTGTGTGGTCCGTGGAGTACTACGACATCCTCGCCAACACCGTGGGCGGGGGTAAGCCCAAGATGAAGTTTCACTTTGGCGAAAACAGGTGGCCGGTTGGCGCGGATTTCTTCGACGGCGCCATTCCGAATGGCGAAGACGAACAGAACCAATTAGTCGACGCTCTGCAGGACAAGAAAACCGAGTTCTACAAGGAAATCGTGGCGAGCACGGCGACGGCGCGGCCTGGAGTCCTTCGTTTGATGGACGAAGCAATCAATGACCCGCAAATCGCGGTCGGCATTTGCTCCGCCGCAACGAAAGCGGGATTCGAGAAAGTCGTCAACTCGGTGGTTGGTGCGTGTTGGGGCTTTCCCAAATCCGCCACACACTGTCTGCCGATTGTCCGCCCGTAATAACTGTTTACTACATACATCACAAGTAGACTATTTGCCCATACATGGCACTTGTACACCCAAGACTGACACTTTTCTTGTTAACAATCAGGCCCGGAGCGGTTATCGAAAATGGACGTCGTCATGGCGGGCGACGACGTTGTTCGCAAGAAACCCGATCCGCTGATTTACAACCTCGCCCGGGAGGTTCTGAACCTGCCCGCCAGTAAGTGCGTGGTGATTGAGGACTCCATGGTGGGTTTGCGAGCGGCGCTGGGGGCGAACATGCCGTGCATCGTTACGCCGTGCCCGTCTTCGGACGTGCCTGATTTCAAAGCGGAAGGCGCGTCGGCGGTGATGGACGACAAGCGCGGATTAGGGGATGGCGACGACACCGTGTTCACCCTGAAACAGCTGTTCCCGGAAGGCGCGGATGTGCCGAACTTTGAGTTTTCAGGAATGGTCACGGCGAAAAACTAACTTTCTCGTACATCGTCTAGAAGGCCGGCTTTGAGTTTGCGACGCCCGGATTAGTCATTATTTATTGGGATTCAGTCGTGACAGACCGGAAGTATGACATTCACCTCTGGAGAGACCTTCGTCCACGCTTCCGTACTCGCGAGATCGGAAGCGAACGTACACACGGCCCGAAGCTTCGTCGATACGAAGGGGTTAGCGTCTTCTTTTCTTTTCTGTACATTGTACAAGTACTCAATAAGACTGGGCGACCAACACCATTTCCAGCAAGGTTTCCACGTCAGCAGTTTTACAATTTTTATGTTGAACGCTTGGGCAACACGGTTTCTCGGTTTCCACAACCGCTTGCGCTCCCGCGTCGTTCAACACGGGATGGCTCCCATGCATCGACGCCCTGGCCTGCGCGCGCTCGCCCTGGCGCTCTTCGCGCCCGCTGTGGTCAACGCCGCGGCGCTGCAAGCGATGACCGAGTTCACCGCGTCCAGCGCCGCGACCATCATCAAGGTTGAGCAGTACACGGTGAGCTTCACCACCGCGGTGTCCGGCACCGCGTTCTCGTACAAGACGCGCGGGTACAACCCTTCCTCCTCCGCGATGACCGACCGCATGGCCGTCGGTCCCACGCTTCGTGCGTCCGCGGGGGATACCCTGAAAGTGACCCTGGACAACGACCTCAGCGTGAACAACGCTGGCGAAGCCACCACAATGAACACGCTGCATTCCCCCGGCACGACCAACTTGCACACCCACGGTCTGCACGTGGACTCGGATGACCCGCAAGACAACGTGTACGTCACGGTCGCGCCGGGTGCGACACACGATTACCAGTACAGCATCACGCCCGACCACATGGGTGGTACGCACTGGTACCACGCGCACTTCCACGGCAACACCGCGCTTCAGGTTGGGAACGGGCTTGTCGGGATGATCGTCATGGCCGATGCGGCGGATGATTCCCAGCGACCTCGCCGAGCTCACCGAACTAGTGCTGATGGTCCAGAAACTGGAACCCTACGCGGTACAACAAGTCGCGGTTGAGTACGGCGCCGCTGACGAAGCCTGGACCAGCACATCAGGTCTCGCGTCGACAATCGACTCGTTTTGGACCGTGAACGGGCAGGGCAAATCACACCCACCGCGACGGTAACGCAAAACCAGTGGACGCGCGTCCGCGTGGCGTACTCGTCCTTGGACGCCGCGGTGCAAATCGGCCTGTCCGACACGAACAATCTGGGCTGCGTTTGGAAACTTTTAGCCAAGGATGGCATCTACGTCGACAACGCGCCGCGCACGTTAACCACCGCGTACGTCGCGCCTGGGAACCGGTTCGACTTCGTCGTGAAGTGTACCTCAGCAGGGGATTTTACCCTCACCGCGACCGCGGAAGCCGCCGCGGCGGGCGGCGGCGGCGGCGGCGGCCCCGGCGGCAGAAAGCTTTTGCAAACCGCGGAGATCATGATGACCTTCACCGTTGGCGCGAGCGCGGCGACGGCGGCGGGCGACCTGACCGTGTTCACCCCGAAGAAACCCGTGTACTTGCAAGACGTTTACGACGAAACCGCGCACGGCGTGACGCACGTGGCGCACACGCTAACGCTGGCGCGCGCGGACGGCGGGTACGTATTGTTTTTTGGCCCCGAACACGTGTACATGTGTTGCGTCTGACACCCTGACTGTCATGTAGCCAACTCTTTCTCTCCACACCTTACCACGATTAACCCCCATACACCAAATACCTCTTCCACAAAACCTCAGGTGCGCGGTGAACTTCGACGGCACCGAGCGCCAATACACCGGCGTCGCGCACGGCACCATGAGCACGGGTTCGGTGCAAGCCTGGACGTTATCGGGGAACGACAAACACCCGTTCCACATCCACATCAACTCGTTCCAGCTCGGCACCGACGTGGTTGACACAACGGGGTACTACCAAACCGGGGACTGGCACGACGTGTTTTACCGCCCCACGGGGGTCACCGCGTCGAAAATATACTTTCAAGGTACGTCTTGCGTTTCCCAAATCCGACACACCGCCTCGTTTGCCAACACAAGACGTTAACCACTTTGTTTTACCGGTTCAAGTCGACCAGCACACCGGCAAAGCCGTGCTTCACTGCCACTTCCTGGAACACGAAGACAAGGGATGCATGGCGTTCATCACGATCGACGGAACCGCGGAGGCGCGCGTCTCCGGGCTCGCCGCGTCCGCGTTGGTCACGGGGACGGTCGATACGACCGCCGCCACACCACCACCGACCACCGACACAACCGACACGACCGCGACCGCGACTTCCGCTGGACACCAGATGAAATCGGCCATAGTTACTCTAGCCGCGCTCGCGCTTCCCGCCGTGCTGGCGTAAGGGGGGTTACTGTGCATCGTGAAAATGCCACAAGAAAGCGTATTGCGAGTTGTTAATATACGAGTTGTTAATATTTATTTGAGTTGAACTGTCTGACCAGAGGTGAATGTAGAGGGTTGCCTCGAGACCTGGAGGATCCACTCGTGAGGCGCGTGCCACAGGCACGCGCTGCGACAACTGGCGACACGAGCAGACACGCGCCAAAAATCTTGGAGTGCCCATAAATTTTGGTCTGACAGCTTATCTTAAATGTTTCCCCGCCGCTCCCACTTCGCCCCTTCCACTGTCTCGCCCGCGGGCCGGCCCGGCCGGTTGGGCGATGTCCCGTCGACGGTGTCGTCGGGGCGCGCCTGTTTGGACAACGCCCTCGGGGTTAAATGTCGACGCGTTTCGGGGGCCCTCCCGGGGGTCATCGTTTCTGGGGACGCGTTTGTTGACGCGTTTGCCATTGCTTTTCACGTTCGCGTGTTTATCCCCCGTCCCGTGTGTCGCCTTGAACCCCCCCGTTGATCCGTGCGCGCTGGACATCCCAACGGAGCTGATACGAGGCGGGTACAACAACGTCAGCGCTTTGTACATGCCTCTTGACCCTACTTCACGGGTGCGTACGATGCTCGCGGGCAAGACGGTAAGGTTCGTGGCGCATTTCGATGCCGGAAGAGTGGAGCACAGTACGTACACTGACGTGGACGGGTGCGTCGATTGCCCGTGGCCTGACATTTTCATATGCGCCCCTCACCTGCCGAACCGTCAGTGCGCCTCCGAGGGAGGCGTTATTGGCCGTGACGTGGATGTGGTGACCGCGATCGCGGCGCGGGGAAACTTCCACGTGGAGTGGGCGGTGTCCCGGGATTTGAGCGCGACCTTTTCCGAAAAGTACGCGCCCCTCGCGGTGAACTTCACCGCGGACGTTCGGTTCGACATTTCGGGAAACTGGTGGACAGACACGGAGGAGCGACGAAAACTGGGCATGGTGGTGGGGCACCACCACACGGATGCGAGTCGGGTGTTGGTGACAAGGGTCGGGGTCGTTGAGACCAGCCTGGATTTGGATTTGTTGATTCGGCCGTACACCACACCGGTGTGGCTTTCGTTTTGGGCGACCCTGGTGTTGTACAGGTACGTATTGGGCCTTTCCCAAATCCCAAGACTGTGTTCCCATACAAGACTGAAACTTTGTCTTATTTATCGCAGCGCGTTCATGCTCACCACGGAGCGCCGCGGGTGGCAATTGGACACGCGCTTGGGGAACACCAAGGTACAGCGGTTCATCAGGGTGCGTTTACGAAGCCTGGCTCGGGTTTGAGCGTTTCAACGGGGGCGACCCCAATCCCCCGAGCGGACCGAGCGACCCGCGGACGAACATGGGAAGGGCCATGTCATCGCTTTGGGGGACCTTCGTTGTGTTGTTCATCGCCATGTACACGGCGAAGCTTTCGTCGATATTAGTGGCGCAAGACGCGGACGTGAGTTCCTCGGGAAAGATCCAATCCATGGCGGACGTGCGGGATTTCGGGGGAGGCCGGATTCTCACGTTCACGGGCGAACCCATGAGACAAAGAATCATAAACGCGCACCCGTATTTGCGGATAACCGAGGTTGGGGCGTTGAGCGGAATGACCTCGGTGAAGGTAGGTATTTCCCACCCACCACATTCCGCCTCCCTGATTGCCCATACTCGTACCAGAAGGGACTATTACCTCTGCCCTGACTGTTTACTCATACACATTACGAGAGACTGACACTTTTTTTTTTATCGGGCAGATATCGCACCTCTTCGACCAGTACGACGCGGAGGCTATTATTTTGCCGATCGCGACGGCGCAAACGGCGGTTTTGAACGCGAACAACTGCGACGTGAAAATAACGGCGCCGGTGCAGGTATCAGGGGGCGGATTCATCGCGTCGATTTCGGGATGCAGGGCGAACCTGCACGTCGTGCTGGACGGGTTACTGATGGAGATTGAAAACGACGGAACCGTGGATATGATTGCGTCGAAATACGAAAACGTCGATGCGTGCGACGAGCGTTTCAGCGCGAACGGGGGTTTGGAGCTGAACAACGGCATGAACACCCCGAATGACAACAAGCTGACGCAGCCCCTCAGCATGCACCAGATGTCCGGTTTGTACATGTTCGTAGCGGGGAGCATGACGCTTATTTGGGTCGGGTGGAAAGTTGAAAAACGGTACCACTTTGTGGAACACAACTTTAACGGATTTTCGTTCCGGGAACGGGAAAGTGACGTCCTGAAATCGGTGGAGGTGGGGGGGGGGGGGGGGCGGGGGGGGAAAGGGGGGGGGGGGGGGGGGGGAGGGGGGGGGGGGGGGGGGGGGGGGGGGGGGGGGGGACGGGGAGGGAGATCGGGGCGGGAAGGGAACCGAAAGGACCAGGGATAGAGGGTGAAAAGAGACCCGGTCCGGAATATCCGGGGATAGAAAAGAGACCCAGTCCGGAATCGGAGGACGGGTTCGAATCCACGGAGGACGCCGAGAAAGGGTAGCGGTTATTAAGTAAGTACGGCAAGATCAACGTGCGGGCGGAGGAAAGAAGAAGCGCGAAGCGGTAGTAGCCATCAGTGGGTAACGAGCTTTAATTCAACACGGGTTGGCAACAAAGTCTCGGCACTATTCAGGGCAGCCTTTCGCTATCGCCCAATTTACCAACTCGACATGATCCCTATCCCGCGCACATATGACCGTATACTTATCCCACGGACAGCCGTTCGCACGCAACCACTGCAGCACCTCGAGGTGACCGCCCCCCGTTGCGTTCGCGCACGTGTGCCAGTCCCACAGGCAGCCGTTAGCGTGCGCCCACTGTAGCACCTCGAGGTGCCCGCACTTCGCCGCCTCCCAGCACGTGTATTTGTTCCACAGGCAGCCGTCCGCGCGCTACCACTGCAGCACCTCGAGGTGTCCACCCTTCGCCGCTGCCTCACAAAGGCGTTCTTGACGCGACAGGCGACCTCCCCGTTGCAGGCGCTGCAACGCGCTTAAACATCCGAGCTCTATGGCTTTAGCCTCACCAAGCTCCTTAAACCGCAGCCCCGTTTCCGCCACCGCGTCGCTCATCGCGCGGCTCACCGCTGGGAGCCGTGCGAGATCTGCGGGGTCGTCGAAATGCTCAGATCTGAGAATGTGAGTGACGACGAGGTGGTTGGGAAGGCGGGGGAAGGCCTCGCCCGCGTCAGCATCGCGTTCGCGCTTTGTCGTGAGCGCGCGAGTTTCTGTACCGAGCGTCGGGTTGGACGACATCACGGAGGGTGTCGTGTGCGCGTCGTTGTGGTCGAGGCATCCGAGGAAGGGTTGCAATTAAACAATTTAATTTCCGAGCCCAAAAATGTGACTTTTTACAACTATTTTCTCAACGTCCGTCGTCCTACGCCGCTTGTCGTTTCTCCTGCAGCACCTCAAGCGCGTGTTGCTTTCTCCGCTCTCTATTTTCCGAATCCGCGTTGAACACCTCACGCGCGTTTCCGATCAAACTCTCGCGGTCTTCTTTTCGTGTTTTCGAGAACCGATTTAGCGCCACTCCAACGGCGCACGCGATATTTTGCACAATTTCTTTTTGCGACGCCGACAGCCGAGCGCTTGTGTGGGTATTTAGTCCGGAGAGAGTTTGGGTACTTTCCTCTCCTTGAACCAACGTTACCACCAACACGCCTCTTGGGGTCTCGGAGTCATCCACCTCCGTGCCAATGTCGTGTTCCGAAAAGTCTTCGTCCTGACTTTGCACGGGAAACCCGGCGGTCGCGAACGCAGGAACGGCGTATTCAGTTTGCGTGTCCACGACGGCGCACTGTTGCAAATTTTCATCACTCGACTCGTCGCCCGTCCCAGGCAAAGGTCCATCCAGCTTACGTAAGCCCACCGCGGGCCAAAAAACACCCTCCCAGGCCCGGAACTCGCTCCCAACGCGTTTTGTGCGCGTATTCCGCCCGGAGATGGTTTGGGAAGAAACAGCGCACACCCTAAGCGCTCGGCGGTTCGTTTCCGTTCCCTGACTCAAAACGGTGGCGTACGCGTTTATTTTCATCGGTTCGTCGTCGTCGCCCGCGAACGGCACAAACTTCTCCATTAAAAAAACAGCGTGTCTCCACGCCTCGATTGGCGATAAAGAGTTCGTCACAGTCAGTAGACCTTCGCGTAACCCGTGTTCGCGAAACGTTTCCTCCCGCCGTCGCGCCACCGATCGCAAAGTCGTTTCAAACAAACCCCTTCTCGTTTGTATTTTCGCCTTCGACAAATTCATCGCCTCGACTTTCGCGACAGCCACGGAAACCGCGAGGTCGACGTGTTCCTTTTTTTTTACCCTAAACGCCAACTCGACCCACTCGTCCACGAAATCGGCGGTTTCTGACGTTTTTGAAAGAGAAAACGTGACTAAAGACGCGCGCGCGCCCGCCGCGCAAGTTGGATCCAGCGTCCTATCCCGCACCAAGTCCTCAATCGCGAGCGCGCAATTTTGCGTAAAGTTTGCGTCGTCTAGATTTGCGCGATGCTGTTCGTGCTCCCGGTACGCGACGCCGAACAAGCGCAGCTTGTGTTCAATCGCGGCGCGTAAGATGAGCTTCGAGGGTAACTGGTGGTACCGTGATTTGTTATTATTTGTGTTGTCGTCCCCAGACTCAAACGCGACGAGCGCGTTTTCTCGGGTGCTACTTTCGGACCGGCAAAATTCGCCCTTGAGCGTTTCCACCGCCGCCGCCGCGAAACCGCGCCAGTCCACCCTTTTTGGCAAGTTTGGTGACCTTGCTACGTGTACGTCGCACGCGGCGAGTAAAAAGGCGTTACGGGTTTGCGTTGGCGTGTTGCGTTGGAGCCCGACCGTTTGTTTACCAACCAGTGCGTTTTTAGTCACCGAAAATGTCTCCTCGACGGCTTCGAAAAGCGCGCAAAACGCGTCGCGCTCGGCGACCGTCGCCGACCCGCCATTCGCGAACTTCGATAATTTGTTGTCCAGCAGGACTCGTAGGGAATGGAAAACAGGTAAGGAACTCGAATCGTCACCGTCAAACACGGTGCTTGCCAGCGGTTGCGCATCATCGGTGCCGATACCACCGCGTGCCGTCGCGGCAGTCCCAACCGGTTCCAAACAGTCGGTTTCGTTTTTTTCAAGCAAAAGTTTCGGAAACGTTTCGCGGATATCGCCCAGCAAACGAATTCTCACCGGCGCGTCATTCACCCCGAACCGGGTTTTCAAAACCTCGTCACTCAGCGTGGAGACCACACTTCCGTGAACGTTTTCCATGTCGAACTGCGGCAGTAGTGCCATGGTGAAACCCCCTTTCGACTTGAGCCATTCCACGACGCGGCGAGTCGACCAAGCGAGGGAAGATTTTTGCGTCGTCGTCGCGTCGTCGCGCCAATACGCGGACGTCGCGGCTAACGCGTGGAGCGCGTCGTGAATTCCGTTCGTGTCCAGCGGTGGCATATGTGTATTCAGTGGGAAAGTTCGTGTGACGAAAACACGCGCATCCGCGACCGCCGCCGCGACGCGCCGCGCCACGCAATCGTTGAACCGACGATTGCCCGGCGGTTCCGGTGCCGAAACCGAAAAGGCGTCGATCGCCGTTACCGATTCTTCGTACCGCTCGATGAATTGTTTAAATGCGCTGAACGCTTCTTTTGTGCTCGGTGATACTGCTGTGTGGGTACCTTTCCTCAACAAGCTCCCCACGTCAACCACCACAACGACCAGGTTTTCGTCGCCATCGCCGCCGTGCTCGGGGCGTTCAAGTCTGGCGGCTACCAATTTGCGCTCAATCCCGCACACGCGTGACTTTTCGTATGCTTTGGTACCTCCTAAAACGACCACGACCGTCGCGCCAACCAACGCGTCCGCCCGAAATAGCTCTCGCGCGTTCACGTCGTTCAGGGTTTCCCTTGGTAACACGTCCAGGTCGAACCAGCATTTTGCTGACTGATGATTGTGATTGGCGGCTGATTGATTGTTGATCTCATCCGCGATCGCCCGTGCCATCGAAAGTTCGTCAAAGTCGCTCCCTGGCGGGTACGACAGGAACACGCTGGTTGGTTTGTGTTTGTGCTGCGCGTGTTTGTTCGTAAGGTCCCTTGCCGCGCGTCGCGGCGCTAAAACGCACTCCACCCGGTCCCTAAGCTCCTTTACCCGTGACCGGTTCCACTGCAGCTCGAAATCCACTCGTCGTCCCTGCTCCACGAGAGCCGCGGTTCGTTGTTTTTCACTCACGGACTCGTGTTGCCGCGCGGTCAGGGAAGCCACGCGGGCGGAGTCGTGAAGCGCCATCTTGCGTTTGAACCACACGTTCGCGGGGGAGGGCTCGTCGGAACCTCCTGGGTCCTCGGCGACGACCGCCGCGGCCGGCGCACCCATAATGCGGGGACGACACGATGCACCACGATTGCGTCGTTCCCAAAGCGGCAGTCATCTGTTCGCGAAATCTATATAACTTGCGCGTTTCGACGCACGTATGTTACTACCTTCAAGGTAAGTTACCTTATTACGTGTGGTAAATTAAAATACGCTATACGAGTATCGTGCAAACACGCATCCACGTGCCTGGGACGAGACCTACGATTGACCTAATGAAACGCGCGATGACGGTGTGGTACCGGGTCTCGGTGGGGTACCCTAACTATTTTAACTTTGACGCGTCACGACAGCTCGAACTCCGCGCCGCTCGCGCTTTTCCCACCCCTCCCTCCCGTTGCCACCGCTGGTTTCGTCCGGCCCAAAATATTCGACCCCTTCCCCAAGTGCGCGGCGTAGAGCGCTTCTTCGCGACCGTTGTTTTCGGTCAAACCACCGTGGTTTCTGCCTTTCAAAAACCCCGAAGTCTCGCTCAACGTCATCGACTCGACCTTCTCAATCGCGTCAAACTCGTACGCGTTTTTCTTCGCGTCTTGGTACATGGCGAACCCGCAAATCGCAACGACGTACCCGGCCAGCTCCAGGGTTGACACTACGTCGTCGTAAAGCACCACCGCGGCGACGATCACGACGACATTTTTCAGCTGGGACACGATTTTCAGGGTCAACGACCCCTGGTTGTAAAAGGAAAAGGGTCAGTCTCTTCCGTCGCGAGTGCGGGTTTGTAACAGTTACCGCGGTAGCAGTACCAACCGTAACAGTTATCAGGGCCCTGTGTCAATTTACCACAGGGCCCGCCAGGAAAAGTTACCAGAAGCAAACAGTCAGACACGGGGCCGTAACGAGTCACCGCCTGATTCGGGGTTTGGAAACGCCCTTACCGCGTTTTGAATCACCGCCAGTGACGCGAGGTTGACGAAAAACCCGAGACACGACGCGGCGAGGAACGCGAACGGGTTTTCGGAAATAGCCGCCAAGTGTTCCGGGTCCTTCAGCTGTGCCCACTCGAACAAATACACCAGCACGCACAGAAACAGCAACGTCGCTGGTGAGAAGTAGTACATCCCGTCGAAAAGAGAGAAGCTTTTCGTGGCGAGCAGGTACTGCATCCCCGCCGAGCGAAACGCCTCCGCGACTTCGCAAATCAGCATACACGCTAACCCGAGCTGCGCGGATTTAGCTTCTGTTTGCCCGTAAGAAGCGGTGAAACACCCCGCCACGATAACCGTAATGGCCAAGACTACGTTCACGTCGAACCTGTCCAGTTTAAACGATACCAGCACCACAAAAGTAACCACCGGCGCGAACGCCTTGACCATCTGGATGAAACTCAAAGCTGATGCCAATAAAAGAAAGTGTCAGTCTTGAGTCTATGGGTGTACTGTATGGGCAAACAGTGCACTTGTAAAGTATGTAGTTGTAACAGTTGCCAGTAAACGTTACTGGAGTGCACTCAAAGAGGGGCGGCAGAAACAGTCGTGTCGGATTTGGGAACGCATCATCGTCACGTACCTAAATAGAAGTACGCCATGTTCGCGAAGGCTAAACTGAGCGCGGTGCACACGCCTATTGGTAGGACGTAGACGCACCACTGCTGCAGTGTGAGGTGGGTTTTTAACTTCGTCACGTTACACGAAATCGCCAATACGCTGACCGCCCACCCGAAGAATGACCCCAGTGAGCTCACAGCTATCGGACAGCTGAAGTTGGTTTCGGTGATTATGTGTTTGTTTGATAAGATGACGGCGGTGCTGAACAATAAGTACAGGAGCGAGTACAGCAAACCCTTTACGAAGGAGGTTGTTGGTGCTGTTGTAGCGTTAGTTTGGCCTATTTCCTTAACGTTACTCCTTGTTTTCTCGTGCGCCAGCCTGGGCGCCAGGCGGGGCAGGGGAGCCATTAGTGGGAACGCTGTGATTTCGACGGAATAGCCAAAAACACGAAGGGCGATTCCTCAACACCCACCCACACCCCGTCGCCCAACCACCCGCCGGGTTCGGACCTGGCGACGACACGGAACCGCCCGCCTGTTGCCTGTGCACCGGCAAAGACGGGAAACCGACACAGACGCGTGCGCGTTGAAGTGGGACGGTTAGAGGCGAGACACGGCAACACCCGTGTGTGCCGTCTCGGCATAAAATGTATCCGCGCCCCTGACGACGCGTTTTCGACGAGAAGAAAGCCCAGCTAAAAATCGCGCGTCATCCCCCCCCGCCTCCCACTTCGCCCTTCCCCCAGGCGGCCGGTAACTCGCGTGTTCGTTTTCGTGTTTACCGCCTGCCACCGCGTTCGCGACGCGACCGCCTT
>Ga0114998_10002235_pt1 | contig 14705 bp, 14 predicted proteins | sample ArcticOcean_MG_C_5_FD_87044 | JGI IMG/M metagenome (GOLD analysis project Ga0114998, IMG submission 87044) | Marine microbial communities from western Arctic Ocean - ArcticOcean_MG_CB4_138 | ecosystem: Environmental > Aquatic > Marine > Oceanic | place: Arctic Ocean: Canada Basin | collected...
ACCGCGGAGGCGGAGCACGAGGTGGAGCGTGGACTCCTTTTGGATGTTGTAGTCCGCCAGCGTGCGGCCGTCTTCGAGCTGCTTTCCCGCGAAGATGAGGCGCTGCTGGTCGGGGGGGATGCCTGTATATGATGGTGAGCGAACAGGCCAGCTTGGTGAGAAAAACAGCAGGATGCAAAAAGGAGAATCGTGGCACTCCAGGTTTGGCACCAAACGGTTCGGGGCGTCGAACGCCATGCGGGGGGTGCGCGAGGCGCGCGGCTCTCGGACGAGAGGGCAAGTGCGGCGACGGTACACTCGTTCAGAGAAACGTCCTCACTAATGTTTCGAGGTCAAGCGCGGTGAATCCGCGACGCACACGCGAGGGCGTGCACGCCCTCCTCTCGGATCGTTCGAGGAAACACGTCGTGGTTCGCGCGCGAGTGACAAGACAAGACACGTACCTTCTTTGTCCTGAATCTTAGCCTTGACGTTGTCGATGGTGTCGGAGGACTCCACCTCCAGGGTGATGGTCTTGCCGGTGACTGCGCGGGGAAACGCGGAGAGGGAGGTGGCGGGTCAGCGACATGTCGCGCCTCGAGGGAACCGCGGAAAGACGGAGCGAGGGGAGGATTCGGCCAGCACAGATCTGAGACGACCACGGGAAAAACGCCGTGTGGTTTTTAATCGAAGCGGCGTCGTAAAGTGTTGTGCGACGACGCGGTCGCGCGTACGCGGGGCACGTGCGTTTCCATACGCATCAAGGGGAGCACGTACGAGTCTTGACGAAAATCTGCATGCTCGCGTTGGGTTTTGTGTGCGTGCGCGGGGCGTACAAAAGTGAGACCGCGGGGTCGTGGTTCAAAATGGGAAAGAGGGATTTTGGCGCGGGATGGACCGAAATCAAAGTTGCGCGAGTTTTCGTCGACGTCGCCCTCCATTGGCAACTTTGCATCTTCAGCACCACCACACCTGTTCCGCGCGGAGCTCCCTCCCGCCGCCGGACGCGCGTTCGTCGTTCGCAACCCGGCGTCCGTCAAGTCGCCCGTTCCACACCACCAGATGGCCACGTTAACTGCCGCGAGCGCGAGGGTCGGGCGATGTGCGCGCGTGTGTTCGCGAGCCGCGACCCCGGCGGCGGCGGCGCCGGTGCCGATTTCGCACACCGTGGGCGCGCGTCGGCTGTGCGCCACGCCGAGCGGGCGTGGGTGCAAAATCACCACCCACGCGTCCAACCAGTCCTCCCCTGACGCCATCTACAGAGTGATGTCCGCGAACCAGGAAGTGAGTGTCATTTCCATTGTGGGTACGAGCGTGGTGAGTGATGCGGTGACCAGGCACAAAACCGCCCCCACCGCGAGCGCCGCGCTCGGGCGCACCATGTTAGCGGCGACGTTACTAGGCACGTTCAAAGGCGACGACGAAACCACGCAAATCACGTTCAAAGGGGATGGGCCTATTGGTCAAATCATCGCGATTTCGGACAACACGGGGCAGGTGAAAGGCATGTGTTCCAACCCGAACGCGGATCCCCCGTTGAGGGCGGACGGGAAGCTCAACGTGGGCGGCGCGGTGGGCAAAGGAATTTTGACCGTCTCGAGAGCGCACCCGAATTGGAAAGCCCCGTTCAACGGGATGGTCCAAATCACCACTGGCGAGATTGCGGAAGACATCGCGGTGTATCTTCAGGAGAGCGAACAAGTCAACTCGGCGATCGCGGTGGGGGTTTCCCTTGACCGCGATTTGAACGTGCTAGCGGCGGGCGGGTACATGGTGCAAGTCCTTCCGTTTGCGTCGGACGAAACAATCGCCGCGCTTGAACAGAGCATTCCGAATTTGCCGAGCACTACGGATATGATCGCGGGTGGGATGACTGCCCAGGGAATAGCGGAGCAAGTGCTGGGTTCGTTAGGGACGCTTGCGGAGGTTGCCACGACGAGCACGCCGTCGTACGGGCCGTGCGACCCGACAGAACTGCGAGGCCGAATGATGCGCGCGCTCGCGAGCATGGGGAAGGAAGAAATCCAATCCATCATCGAGGAACAAGGCAAGGTAGAAGTGACCTGCGAGTTTTGCAAGGACGCGGTTGTTTTCACGCAGGACGAGCTTCTTGGGGCGAAGGATGAGGTTTAGGCGGGTAACGCGATAATAACTGGTACACATTTTTATGTTTTTTACATTTTGGTAAGCACTCGCATCGACACGACTCACTCGAGTCACAAGTCCCGCGATACGGTCACCGCGTCCACGTCATCCAGGAGGCGCCCCCCCCCTCGGGTTGCCCCGAGTTTGACATCGAATCGCTTCCGTCCGCCCCTTCGAAGTCGATACCTATTTCGTCGCCTTTTTTGCCAAGATACACACCCGCCAGCGACGTCTGCACCGGCCCCGCTGCGATTGCTTTTTCAATCTCAAGCACGTACCGCAACATCCGGTGCGACTCGAGCTTGTCCCCCCGTTGTTCCGCGTCTAGGCCTCGGAGTTTCCACAGCTCCTCGAAAATCGTGGGACCCGCGCTGTAGTCCTCGTTCGAAGGGGAGAGTCCAAGTTTTTTGTCACTGGTTTTGGAGACTGTTTGCTCACTGGCGTCGCGATCTGAAGACTGGGCCCGAGAGAAAAAACGGGACCCCAACGGCGCCGAGTTTTTCTCGCTCGCGCGCGCCGCGCGTTCCCACTCATCCGCCGCCGCCGCCGCGACCGCGGGGGCGCCACCTTCCGCTGTGGTTTCCGCTACGCGCACGAAAAGCTCACCCTCCATTCCGTCGAAGTTCGCCGGGTCTCCTTTGTCTGCTTTGACGAAATCGGAACCGACTCCAGCAGAGACGTTTTTCTCGCGGCTGAACTCGGCGACTTCTCTCGCGAAAGTTTGCGACGAATCGGAGTCGTCCGTCGCGACGAACGAACCTTCCGTGGGTGTTTGCTTCAGGGTGTTGGGCACAGTGTTGTTACTCACGGTGTTCATCAAGGCAATGCTTTTCACCGCGTTGGCTTCCTCGAACTGTTTCCGCCTTCGCGCGATGCCGCTTGACAGGTTCTGCCGAAGCTGGCGCAGACGCGCGCGCGCCGAGTAGAACCGGCCTTTGGTTTCGCTCGAGTCGGTTTGGTGTTCGGCAACGCTAAAGCGCGCGGAGCTTCCTTCCGATGAAACAACCTTAGCAGCAGTAGCAGTACCAACAGTAAAGGTACTAACCCGGTTAGCAACCGTAACCGTACCAACTGTACTGACGTTAACACCGTTAGTAACAGCGTTAGTCCCGTCCGTAACCGCAACGACGTCGTCCCCCCCCGCGCGTAACTAAGGTGTTTCCTTTGCTTCCACAGAATCCCGGCGGTGCCCCACTCCGGGGTTAGGCGGGCGTATCTCCCGGGGGCGTCGTTGTCAAGGACTATGCCGTCCCCGAGGTGGACGTACGGTTTCCGCACGAACGGCCTTGACATGGGTAACAGAGGCACGAGGTCGTTCTTCTGCACCACGCGCAGCACGTCCAGTGCGAACGCCGCTTCGCGCGTCTCACGCGGACCCAGCTTGGGCGCCCCGAACGTAACAACCTTCTCCACCACGACGCCCCGTGACCGGAACAAAAGCGCGGTCGCCACCGCCACCGCGCCCCCCAGCGAGTGCCCGGTGAGCTGTACCGAGTAACCTCTTAACATCAACGGCGCCAGCGCGTCCGCGCACTCCCGCGCGATGATTCGGTACCCGCGGTGCATGGGGAGGTGGTCCGTGCACCCCAAAGTTCTCAACTCCTCGGGGGTCGTCTCAGCCCAATCCACGCCCACGCACTCCTCGGCGATACCAGTGCCGTCGTCGTCCTCGTCGAAGGACCCGGAGCCGGAGTCGTCGTTTGCGGTTTGCGTGTCCTCGCGGCCACGTATTTCTTCGCGTCTTGCGAGCCCGGAGAAGGCTCCGGAAAGAGACCTGCCGACGCTGGCCAAACGGCCGGACGCAACAATCGGGTTGTTGGAAAGGCGAATGTTCTGCACGACATTTGTCAAGTTCGTCGTTCCCCGGAACGAAACCGTGTGTCTTTTTTTCAAGTCGTCCGTCGCGATGAACATCCGCTGTTTCACGGAAGGCATATCGAGCACATCAACGCGCTCGTTCGTGGTTTGGAAGAAAGAGCAGATGTCTTGCTCCGACGCCGAGTTCAGCGCGGCGATGTTCGCAAACCGCAACAAGTCTTCGAAAGTCGCAACCACCGGTAAGGGCGGGTGCGTCGCCGCCCGGGTTTTCGCCTGCAAACGGTTGGGGAGATCCACAAAGGTGCGTTTCGCCTTGGAAAACGACTCCGCGAGCCCATCAAGCGCGTTCTTCACCGTCGCGGTGGTGGAGAAGTCGTCGTCGAATTCGAACTTGTTTTTTGCGTTTTCGGTTTTGTCAGACTGCGTCTCGGACTGCGTTTCCGACGTTTCCGTGTCCACCACGGCGCGTGGAGTGCCGGCCATGTCTCTGCGCGAGGTGGTGCCTGGTTTCAAGGCTACTTCCGTAGGCGCGGTGCTCCATCGATTGTGGCTCGCCCTTCCCTCGCCGCAGTGCAACCGGCGCGCCACGAACCCGCGCGCGTCGCACCGAATGGAAAACGATTTCCATGTTTTCTCGCCAGCAGAGGCGGCGTGTGGAGCCGCGGAACGCACCGCGAACGCGTTGTGGCGCGCGACTCGTGGAACGGAGGTCACCGCGATGCGTTCCATGGCCTGTTTCCGGTGCACGCAAGACGGTTATGAAGAGGGGCCGTGTGTGGTCAGATTTGGCACGGGATAGTGCGGCGCCAAGGGTGGCGTTCGTCGGGCACACGTCGCGCGAGGCAACCTCGGGCCGACGTTCGCAGCGCATATTCCAACATGAAGGAAGCACGCGGGTGATGTGTTTCGCGTGTGGGCGGGGGGCGGGAAACGCGGACAACGATCGTGGTGACGTGCGTGCCACGTACCGTCACGAACGTGGATACCATGGTGCGTGGCGAACGACGCGACCGCGCGGCTCCTGCTCGGGGTGACCGCAGCGCGCGCGTGCGTCTTTTCGCTCTCCCCGCTAAGTCGAATCTTCTTTGTTCGACTCCTTGGGTGTTCCGAACTTGCGTGGTTGACCCTCAAACGCACGCGTCCGGAGACTGTTCACGCGACCCTCGCCTACTGCGATGACACACACGCACTACCCGCAATGGCCACGGGAACACGATACCCCGGTCCTGGAAGTCGTGGGGAAGCGTTTGCCCCCGCGACGCGTGGCTCGATCTGAATGAGAAATGCACCACGTCACGCTTTTTATTGAAAAGTGCATTTTGAGATTCCTTTTTTTAAAGGAAAGGTCTTGAACAACGTTCGACGTCACGAGGCACCGTGAAGTTGAGGAGTTTAACCGCGTTTTCTAAATAACAGATCAAGAGTACTTAAAACAACATCTTGCTGGCCTCGGAGACGAGTATTTAGTGCTGGGCAGTATTGCGAGCGCGGCGAAGGAGTTTAGAAGTCAAGTTATTAAAATGGATTATTGCGTTTCAACAAGCGCCGCTGAACCTCTTCACGTTTTCCAAATCAGCGCGCCCCCGCCGCGCCCGCTCTCTTTTTCATGTCCGCCAGTTTGTTGGACATGAGGAACGCCAACTCAAGGGCCTGGCTCGCGTTCAACCTCGGGTCGCAGTGCGTGAGGTACCTCTTTTCCAAATCGCTCTCCCGGACCTCCGCCGTGCCCCCCGTGCACTCCGTCACGTCCTGGCCAGTCATCTCAAGATGCACGCCACCCGGGTGCGTGCCGTTTTGTTCGTGCACTTCGAAGAACGCCATGACTTCGTCTCTGACGCGTTCGAACGGCCGCGTTTTGTACCCGCTTTCCGTTTTAATCGTGTTCCCGTGCATGGGGTCGCACACCCACAGCACGTTCAGCTCGGCTTCCGCGATGGCGGCTATTAACCGGGGCAGGTGTTCCCGCAGCGTTTCCGCGCCCATCCTCGAAATTAGCGTGATCCGTCCAGGGACGTTCTCCGGGTTCAATGTCTTCACAAGCGAAACCACGGACTCGCCCGTTGACTTGTCGCTGATTTTGATCCCAATCGGGTTCGAAATCCCGCGGAAGTACTCCATGTGCGCCCCCTCCGGTTGCCGCGTGCGCTCGCCGCACCACAGGAAGTGCGCGCTGCACCCGTAGAACTCCTCGGTGGTGCTATCGAGCCTGGTGAGTTTCTCTTCGTACCCGAGGTGCAGGGCTTCGTGCGCGGTGAAGAAATCCGTGCTCATCATAGGCGGCTTGTCCTCGTCGATGCCGCAGGCTTTCATGAAATTAATCGCGGCGTCCACCCTGCCCGCGAGCTCGCGGTACTGCTTTCCCGCCACCTTGTCCTCCATGAAATCGAGGTTCCACTTGGATACGCGCTGCATGGACGCGTACCCGCCGTTGCTGAACGCTCTTAGTAGGTTCAAAGTGGAACAACTCTGGTCGTACGCTTTCAGAAGGCGCGCGGGGTCCGGCCTTCGCGCTTCGGGGGTGAACTCGCAAGCGTTGATGTTGTCCCCCCTGTACGAGGGGAGGGAAACGCCGTCGATGGTTTCGAGATCCTCCGACCTCGGTTTCGCGAACTGGCCAGCCATTCGTCCCAGTTTAACCACAGGCACGCCCGCGCCGTACATCAAAACAATGCTCATCTGCAGTAAAACTCGGTACGTATCCCGGACTTGGTCCGTGTTGAACTCCTTGAACGACTCCGCGCAGTCGCCGCCGAATAAAACAAACGCGTTCCCGGCGGCGGCGTTCGCGAGCTGCGCTTGTAACGACCGCGCCTCCCCCGCGAACACGAGCGGCGGCCGGGACGCGATCTCCGCGAGCGCCATCTCAAGCTCAGCCTGGTCGTCGTAGTTCGGCTGCTGCAGCGCCTCTCTTTCGCGCCAGCTCGCGGGGGCCCAGCCCGCGAGGCTGGCGCCCGTCGCGCTGATCTGCTTGCCCAAACGGTCCGTGCCGGAGTACAGCGCGTCGGGGGAGGGGCGGTTGGAAATCACGGCTCTGTGTTCGACGGGTTAGACGGTAAGGTTTGGAGGGGAGGGGAGGGGAGGGTGAGGTTAGATGAACACTGCGGTCCACCCAAAGAACGCGAGAAGCGGGAAGGGAAGCGACTTCGTTGGGAACAATTGACGACGAGCGTCGCTCGTCCAACACGAAAAGACGCATTCCACTCGCGAAATGGAATGGCCACGAAACCCAAACGGGTGCGACAGTGCACCCACGACGTCCCCCAAGTGCGGTCGCGCTTCCCGATGGGTTGGGAATGCGTATCGACCTTCACGCGTGGGGGCGTTCCGGAATCCGAGGAAACACGTCACGAATACCCGATCGCGCGAAACGGTGTGGAACCCAGTACCGATCGCGACGATCGAGTTCCGGTACGATTGGGATCCGACGCATCCGGGCACGCTATCGTGCCCGACGCGTGGGCGCGGCGGCGCGATCGCGTTGCGCGCGGCGTGAAACCCACGACTTCACACAAGCGTGACGTGCAGCGTGACATACCTGGTAACGGCAGCCCGGACGCGCTTTTGAGACCGGCATTTGCCGCGAAGGGACGCGACGGTGGGCCTGAGCGCGGTGGCGCTCGCGATGGCCGCCATGACGGGCAAAGGTGGCCTGGAGGGCGCAGAGAGAGCAATCGAGGGCGGAACGGGTCAGCCGGGTCAGCTGGGGTAGTACGAGTCGAGGATTCCGGAGGCAAAAGGTTCCCAATCCCCGGCCCTCGCGTGACAGTCGCGCAACAAGCCTTACCTCGAGAAAGAGCGGGGTCGGTCGCGGTGGTGCGGGAGTACCTGTGCGATGGGGGACGGCGGCGGGCGAAGCGATAGTTTTCAGTTTGCTCGGGATATTTTTTGCTTTTCGAGGAAAAAAGTCCTATTTTTCTTTTCGTCCCTTCGCAGTATCTCGCGCAACAGCCTATCAAGGCGTCAATTTGAAGCTGCAGCGTGACCGGTACAAATACGCTGATCGGTACTTCTGACCCTTCCGGGGTGTCTTTCAACTTCCCAGACGTTTTGCGCGCCAGCTGATGCTTGTCCACCTGGCGCGCTTTCAAGAGCAGTTGCCGCGGTTTTTGAAAACAACATCGCGTCACTCCGAAGCCGCGCCGTATCCCCCGCGGTAACACGCACGCGACGTTTCACACGCGGCGTTCGTGACCTACACAAAGGTACACATAGCTGCTCCGTATCGACGCCCACACTGATTCCACGGTCCCCAGGTCGTTCCAGTCGTAGTCCGTACCCACCGTCCGTTCGTCACGCCTTCCGAGGAAAGATGTCTCTCTCTGCGATGATTTGTAACGTTTCCCGTGTCGCCGCGGTGCCCGGCCGTCGCGCCGTGCCGCGACGTGAAAACGCCGTTCCAATTGCCGCGTCCTTGAATCGTTTCACTGGCGTTCGGGGAACCAGCAACGCCGCGCATGGAACCGTCCGAGTTTCACACGTTCCAGGTACGACCCCGTGGTCCCATCGGCCTTTGGAACTTTTTCCAAAACGTGCAGCTGATTTGGAACACTTCTCTTTCCGAGTGATGCGCGTCGGCGCGTACGCGCCGTTCCCTCCTCACGCCGAACGACGGTCACGTTTAATCTCGCTTTACGCACAAAACACTCGCGTCTGACGCCAATCTTCCCCTCCGTCTTGCGTTTCTTACCCCCCGGGGTCCCACCGCACGAACCGTCTCGTCTCCCTCTTATTCCAATCCTGTCGCAGTCGCGTCGTCGTCGCGCCGCGTCTCGTGCAACACACCAAGCCGAGTAGTCCTGGCGAACGCGTGCGGTGACACACACGAGCCGTGCGCCCCTATACTCGGTTCCGCCGAGGAGGAACACGACACACACAAAGATGACTTGGACGACATGATCACGGTGCGTAGCCACCGCGAACGGGGGTGAAGGGACAACACACACCTCTCTTACCACCTCGGGACGAAGCGAGAAGAGTGTGGCCAGAATCCTCGCGCGAAATGACCTGGCACATGACTGACTTTTCGTTTCATTTTCCACGTCCTCCCTCCCCGCCCCCCCCGCCAACAGATGCTCCCGCTCGACATCCGCCAAACCCTTCTTCGTCACAAGCACCGGTCTTCCCTGTTGGAGGTGGTGCTTGATCTCGGGCGGTGCCCTGAGGCGCGGTTTTCTGGTTCTATTCCGAACCAGTGTTTGCGCAAAGACGAGGTGACCGAAAACGACTTGCGTTTCGCGGAGTCGAAAATAGGAAGTTTCGGCGGAGACAACCGCGCGGGAATCACCGGGACGTTGCACAGGATCAGGTGCGGGGCTTTCCAACCATCACCACGCTCCGCCTACCTGATTGCCCATTCTCGTACCAGAAGGGACTATTACCTCTGTCCATTACCACGACTGTTTACGTATACACGTTACGAGAGACTGACCCTTTCGGGTTGTACCGTATCAGCGCCATTCGCAACCGGGGCGGCAAGGTGGTCGGGTTGACCTGTCGCGTTGGCCGGGCGGTGAAAGGCCACGTGGATATGATCGCCGACCTACTACACGCCGGGGACGAGTCCATTCTTTTTCTGGGCAGACCGGGGGTTGGTAAGACCACCGTGATTCGGGAGCTGGCGCGAGTGCTGAGCGACGTGCACGGCAAGCGGGTCGTGATCATCGACACGTCCAACGAAATCGGCGGCGACGGCGACGTTCCCCACCCCGCCATCGGGAGCGCCAGACGCATGCAGGTTCCGAATCCGTCGCTGCAGCACTTGGTCATGATCGAAGCCGTGGAGACCCACACCCCCGAGATCGTAATCGTGGATGAAATAGGTACGTGTGTAAGGCTTTCCCAAATCCCGCCTCTGCGTGTTCCCACACAAGACTGACACTTTCTTTTATTTATCGCAAGGCACGGAACAAGAAGCCGCCGCGTGTCGCACGATCGCGGAGCGAGGCGTGACGTTGATCGGCACCGCGCACGGCCGGCTTTTGGAGAACTTGCTGAAAAACCCAACCTTGAGCGACCTCGTTGGGGGAATTCAAAGCGTCACCCTGGGCGACGACGAAGCGCGAGCCCGGGGAACGCAAAAAGTACGTCCCCGCGTTTCCTAAATCAGCCGACTACACGTTTTGACGATTGGGGAGCCCGTAATTACTCAGGCCACGTGGCCCGAAACACTGACCCTTTTCGTCGTGTCCATAAAACGCCAAAGACAATCATGGAACGCCAAGCCCCGGCCACGTTTCCCATTTTGATTGAAATGCACGAGCGGAATTTCTGGATCGCGCACAACGTGGAGGAGAGCGTGGACGAGGTGCTCGCGGGTGGCCGGCCGGTAGTGCAGGCGCGCAGACGGGACGAGCGTACCGGTCAAGTCACCTTGGAGCGTTGCGTGTACGACCCGGACGTCGCCGCGTCGCGTGCGGCGTTGTCAAAGATGTTGGGAAGCATGGGGGGGATCATGTCGCCCACTTTGGTGTTGGACGGTGGTCTATTTGGGGAAACCATGTCACCCCCGACGCCAGCCCCTCCGCTCGTGCAAACGCAAAGGAACAACGCCGTGCGCCGACCGGCGGCTCCGGCCGGAGGCGCCGGCCGGTCGGGCGGCCCGAGCAAACTGAAAAGCGCGGTCGGCGCGTCACTGGATTCGCTTGACGACCCGCACGCCCTTTGGGCGGACAACATCGGCCGGGTGGTGGATAAGGACCTACTGGAGGCGATGGGAGCGGGTGGGTACGTCGCGGGGGGTAAGCTGGGCGGGGTGAACGACGGGAACGGCAACAAAACTGGGAACGGGAAGAAGGGGAAAAAAGTCAAACCGGCGCTGCGAGTGCGGAGTAACGCGCGGAGGCACTGACCGTAAAGCGCATTCGGCGCGACCGCGGTACCGCCATATCGGTCTGGATCAAAAAATATTTTCCGCGACTCGTCTCGCGGTATACCAACACGCTAAGAATTTGTTTTATGTACTGTACCAACATTCGCATCAAAAAAAAAAAAAACGTTGTTTGTGTTACGCCTCGCCTCGCCAGAAACCACTCGCGTCACCCCATCCCGAAGGCTTTGCGAATCACGCGTTCCTCGTTCGGCGTCGCCACGGTCACTACAGCGCCGTTTTCCACCTGGTACGAATGCGCGCCCACCTTCATGGTGGTGGGGGCGTCTAACGGCGCAGTTGCCGCGGTTGTTGATGTTTTCGCCGTAAATTCCGTTTTGCGTTTTCGCGGCGAGGCGTTACCAACGCCTCGCCTTCGCGCCGCCCGCAACGCGCTCGCCGCACGCGACTGCTCCCCGCGCCAAGTGTCCAACAGAGAGAACACCAACACCGGCAACGCCACCAGGGCGTCACGAATCAAACGGATTTGAAGAGCGCGACGCCGTTGGTGTTTTAAACGCGCCGAGTTACCGGCATCCATCTCCGCTGTTTCGTCCGCCTCGTGCTTCGTGTGTTGGTCAGTTTTCGCGTTATCTAGTTTTCCCCCCGCCCGTGATACGGCGTTGCTTTTCGAGGGTATCCGTCGGCCGCGCAACTGTTTGTCGATCAAATCGTCCAGCGATGACGTATCTGACGAGTCGTCGGGGAAAACAATCGACTCGGCGTCCCGGCCATGGAAAGAGCCACCGTCTTTCCTTCCCGAACCGCTCGCGCCGCGCGTGTTTGCGGCTCGCTTTAGTGTTTCCTCGAACCGTGTGTCGCCCTTTCCCGATACAGCATCTTCGAAAGAAGAGGCATTCGCAACCGCCAGCTCCTCTGAAGCGTCCAAGTCCTCGTCGTCGTCGTGGTGTTCGTTCGCGGTCGCCAAAGCGTGCCGCAGCGCGCTCGCCCACATCACCGCCGCTTGTTCGTTCGCGCTTATATTTGTGTCCCTCCTCGCCGCGATGTCACGTAAACTCGTTTGAAGTGTTAGTTTCACGATGTTCGCGGCAAGGGTGTTTGGGTCACTCTCGCCAAGAGCCGCGATGGACGCAATCATAGATACCAGCCCCGCCGCTTCGTCCATCGCTTCGGCTGCAAACTCGGTTGCCTCGTTTTTCGCATCACGCGCTGATGCCACGGACGCAGCACCCTTCCCGTCCACAATCGAGACGTGTAGCTTCATCAAATCCGCGAAAACCGCGTCAACCTGCGTGTCATCGTCCCCGGCGTACGGAGGCAGGGACGCGACCCGTTCCGCGACGAGCGCCAGGGAGGCGACACGCGCGTCGTCGTGGTACGCCGACGAACTCAGACGGTGGCCCGCACCGAGTTCGTCCCAACACCGACCGTCCGCCGTGGTTTCCTCGTTCGCCATCGCCAAAAGCTGCGAAACGCTATCGCTCGCGATGTCGTCACCACGCGTACGCGACATGGCCGGCGAACCACGCGACCGAGGGGTGCGTTGGCGCGCGTGGTGGTTTGGCGGTGCCGACGACGCGAGATTTTGAAATGATAACAACGAGAGTGGCAAATGAAACCAGGGCGAACCTTTGCCATTCAGTGCGAGGTGCGGGTGGCACATGGCGGACGTTCCTTCCGAGGACACAAATGCGGACCGGCAAGTTTCCGGGAAAACCACGGCTGGCGGCGAGTCACCCTGCAGCACGAAACCCTCGGTCTCTGCCGCGCTGGACGCGCTGGATGAGGACGAGAACGCGGTGCGGTCTACGGTTGTTTTGATGCTTGGCGAGTCTCTGCACGACCCGTCGCCTCTTTTCGACCTCGCCAGGGCCATCGAGGACGCGGCGTGGCGTTTATTCGCGGCCGGTACTGTTGGTGGGCAAGATCCGGACGACGGGAAAAGGGCTTCGTCCACGCGGTACCGCGCCAAGGCTCGAGTCCTCGTGGCAAATCTGCGACGAAACGTGAGGTTACGAAACCTGGTGTTGAGTGGTGCCTTGGCGCCCACGAAGCTAGTCGCGATGACCCCGGATGAGCTCGCCACGGATGGCTTGCGCGAAATGCGAACAGAGATGAACGAAAAGGCGACGCGGAGACGCACCCGGAGTACCGGGGTGGGGGACGCGATCGAGACGAAGAAGTACCGGTGCGACGACTGCGCCAGCGCGGGAGCGGAAAAACTAAACAACTGCGCGTATTTCAATTTACAAAACCACCGGGACATTCGGAAAAACGAAACCTGGGGATCCAAGGACTCGCAACAAGACGACGGGCGAGTGATGGTGCGGTGCTTGGAGTGCAACGCGGAGTGGAACGAAGCGACGCTGTGATGGACGTTTTGGAAGTAGGTAGGGGTTGTTAGTTAGGCGAACGGAGACGATGCGTTTTTGTTTCGAAAAACAGACTTCATATTCTCAAACTCTACTAGTGAAACCAGCACCAAACGAGTTTGGCACTACCCCCCGCATTCTCCCGTAGCGCGGCACACGTGGCCGCACTTTTTCCTCGCGCGGGCGCGTCCTCTGCGTGCCATGGTGTCCAGCAGCAGCACGTTAGGGGACAACGTCGGGCTCGTCGCCGCGGTCATCGCGGTGGTGGTGGCGCAGGTGCTGAAGCCGTTCAGCGATTGGACCGTCACCGGGAAGTTCAAAGCCGGGCTCGCGGTGGGCAGCGGCGGGTTCCCGTCGTCGCACAGCTCGCTTGTGACCGCACTAGCGACTGGAGCGGGGTACCAGTCAGGGTTGGGGGACCCCGCGTTCGCCACCGCGCTTGTGTTAGCGCTCGTGGTACGTCACAGACGCACGCGCGTGACTCACGCGTTTCCAACACCCATTCATTAAGGCGCCATGATCGTATTTCCCAAATCCCAACACTGTTTGCCCATACAAGACTGACATTTGCACTCGAAAAAAACAGGTGATGTACGACGCGATGGGGGTTCGGCGACAAGCGGGGTACCACGCGACCGCGATTAACAATTTAGTAACCGCGTTTCCGTCGCGCGACGCGCTAGCAGAGCATCAAAGAACAGGCGCTTCCGGTTCTGGTGGCGGGTACCAGAGCAGCGGGGGTGGCGGTGTTGGTAATCGCGGTGGCAGCAACGAGAGTGCCGGTGGAGCAAACGGGGTCGCAGAGTCCACCGCTGGTGAGGCGTTGCTGGGCGGCGACATGGCGGACGTGGCGGAGTCGCTTACGCAGGGTTTTCAGGATTTCCTCACCGCGCTGCAGGAACGGCCGTTGCGCGAGCACATCGGGCACACCCCGGTGCAGGTTTTAGCGGGCGGCGTGCTCGGGGTGGTGGTCGGCACGGCGTACGCGCTGGCGCTCAAGGCGAGCGAAGCGGTGCTGTGAGATGTTCCTATAATTTAAAAAAACAAAGCGTCCTCCGTGTGTCACCGTGTCCCTCCTGGTACGTCCACCTGCTTGTGTCCATTTATGCGGTCATACGGTTATACTTGTCACCTCCCCGCGCCGACGCCTCGGCTCGGCCACGCATCTACTTTCGTTCCCGTCAGGACCTGGAACAGCCTTTTTTTATCCACCGCGGTTCCGTACCGCGTGGATAGGACGTGTTGTTTCGTTTGTGATGACCCGTTTCGGTCGCGAGACGTGACGTCCAGGGGAAGGAAAACGTGTTGCGCCGCCAAAACGTACGCCGCGGACGGGAGGTTTCGCAACGGCGGCGATATTTCGCGCAAATCGTACGTAGCGTCGAAACGTCGGCCCCAGAAATCCATCGTGCTTAAACGTACCCTGGTAGTAGTGCTAGTACTATTTTTCAGTAGTACTCTGGTAGTAGTACTAGTGCTATTAATAGTGCTGAGTACCTTGTCTGCACCATCCGCATTGCTTTCGTCAACACAACCGCTCGTGCTTTCGTCAACTGAACCGCTCG
>Ga0114998_10002242_pt1 | contig 14672 bp, 11 predicted proteins | sample ArcticOcean_MG_C_5_FD_87044 | JGI IMG/M metagenome (GOLD analysis project Ga0114998, IMG submission 87044) | Marine microbial communities from western Arctic Ocean - ArcticOcean_MG_CB4_138 | ecosystem: Environmental > Aquatic > Marine > Oceanic | place: Arctic Ocean: Canada Basin | collected...
CGACCCTGATCGCCTCGACCTATTCGTACTCTTCGATACGCTCGAGTAATACGACATTTACTCTTCTTCTTCTCACGCGCGACGTTTGGTCTAATTCCGTAAAAGTAGTTAGTTTTCCCTTATTACGGAGCCGCTACTGCATAACTGAACCAAAATTACAAAGACACGGACGACGACAAAGATAATCGACGATATCTATTTCTCGATCTCGTTCTGCGAGCGGTTTTAGAACGAGGATCAAAAGTAGTTTACTGAATAACGAGTGCGCTATTTTTGTTTCGTCGTTGGCCGTTGCTATGCCGGCTGCAGCACGCTGCTTGCTCCTCACCGATGCTTTTTGGTGTTGGCTCTTTTTTGGGCAGAACTCCATCGATTTTGCGCTCGCTTATTAAAACAAATTTAACGTCTTCATACAACAAAGATATACATACGTACATACGTAATCGATGCTATCTATTTCTCGATCTCGTTTTGCGTTCGGTCGTAACAGAGAGAGCGAACGAAGTAACTACGTTTTGCAAAATGAGGATAATGTGTGCACTTTTTTTGTTTTAGTGTTGGCCCTTTTTTAGGGACAAAAAACTGCATCTCTCGATTTGCCCATCATCGATCAGTAGGAAAACGAACTCGCGTCACAAAAAAATGGCATATACTGATTATAACAGTTCGTTCAACAGAGGCAGTGGAAGAGGCCAAGGACGAGGAGGACGAGGAGCAGCAGGAGGTCGTCGCAGTAGTAGCGGTCGTGGGGGAAGAGGTAGTAGTGGTCGCGGTGGTCGCGGTAGTGCTACGACGAATAATAACAAGAACGAGAACAGAGGCGGCGGCAGAGGAGCGTGGGGAAGAGGAAACAAAACCGACGCAAAACAGACGGGCGATCAAATAGCGACGAAGAAACCGAAATCGGTGAAGAACCAAATGCGCGATGTCAGAAGATTACTCGAGAAAGCGAAGAATATGCCACAAAAGTTAAGAGAGGAGAAAGAGCGCGAGCTCGAAGATCTCGAGAAAGCCGGAGAAGAGAATCAACGAGCGATTAAGGAACAGAGATATGCGAAGAAATATCACCGCGTGAAGTTCTTTGAACGAGTGAAGGTGACGAGGAAGATTGAGAAGATCAGTAAAGTTAAGGAAGAAGAGAGAACGAAAGAGCAAAAGGAGATGCTCGTGAAGTTGAAGGGCGATTTAGAGTACGTCATGAATTTCCCGAAACATAGAAAGTACGTAAGTCTGTTCGACGACGAAAACGAGGACGAGGCGCAAGTGAAGTATAAGGAAGAACGAAGGGCGAGGTTTAGGAAGGAGATTAAGGAGATTTTGAAAGCGAGGGCGGAGTTGGGAGATGCAAACGAAGGGAATGATATCAATGCTGGTGACGATGCGTTATTGTTATCATCTAAGATGATGGATGACGATGATAAGAAGAAGAATGATTTAGACGGCGACGACTTCTTCTTGAACTCGTCGTCGGCGTCTTCGAGCGATGATGATGATGATGATGATGATAAGAAGGAGAAAACGAAGAAGAAGAATCGAAAGGGTAGTAGTAGCAGCAGCAGTAGTAGCAGTGATAGTGATAGTGATAGTAGTTTATCAGATTCTGATAAACAACAACAACGAGAGAAGAAAAAGAAGAAGGAGCACGCCGTGGTGAAAGAAATGCAAGTGACGCGCGAACCAGTGTATATACCGCTTCCGAAAGCAAAGCGACCGAAAACTGATGACACAAATAAACGTCCTGCAGATGCGCCTTTGCGTTCTAGAGCCGAAGGCGGTCGTAAAAGACGAAAGAAATAAACATCTAATATGCCATGTTATTGAACATCACGCGGAGATGTTCACATTATATGAGAACAGTCAGTTATCATGCTCCTTTTGCCACTATCTTTTATCTTTGTTCGCCCTATCAGTCAAACAGTGAAATTAGAGACTAATTTGTTTTGTAAATATTGTTACACTACGGTATTCATCGCGCTATTATTTACTCCCCCGACGGTAACCATATCGACGCGCTCGCAATACTCGCGCTAGGGGTCTCCCAATCATTTGAATTAAAAGTTATCTTCACTCCAATGCGTTCATATTGCACGAAAATCTGCGCACCGATACCGCCCTTCGTATCCGGTTCACCTAAATTATTCACGACGTCCATCGCTGTATCGCGCGCGAAATCGATCCCATGTGGCACTACACCTAAAAACTTCCCAATACCCCTAAACGCGTGTTCGTTATATAAATGAATCGCATCGACTGTTTTATCGCGTAACTCAACACTTAATCCAACGTCATCGTATCTCACATAAACTACATCATCTTTTGGAAAACAATCGACGCCAGTGCATTTGTTACTATTACTATTACTATTATTACTATTATTATTACTATTATTGCTTCCTCTGATGTTTCGTAAACTTTGTACGAGATCGTTCAATTTTTTGTTATCATGCGCCGCGTGCTTTCGTGTATCTACGATGTCGATTCTTTCGCCCAGGATCGTTAAGAGCGCGTTTTCCTCGACGATCATATTCGTCTGTCGTCGATCGATCGATTCAAAAGTGACGCCGATTATTTGAAGAATTTCGAAATCACCTAAGTCGGTAAAATATAATAACTGCAGTTAAAATTGATTCATTATTATAAGCGACGACATAAATTTCGTCGCGGTATAATTAATGAGTGCTAGTACGCGCAAAAACACTGCCTCTTCTGCCGATTCTTCTTCTTCTGATTCTGTTTTGAACACAGAGATCGTCGTGATCGATAAACGTAAATTTCGGAAACAATCGAGAGATTGTGGACAAGGTAAAGATGGGAAAATTGAGGCGCGAAGGAACGCGTTGACGTTCGCGAAGGACGACGGTGGTTGGAGAAACGATGCAGCGCTTAGAGTAGAGCGAGAGAAGAATATGGATGATTACGCAGAGCACTGCGATGCTTGACAACTTCTTCGGCGCAGTATTCGTTATCTACTGATGAACTCAATTAATTTTTCCAGCAGCAAGCAACATAAAGCGTTGATGTTCAAAATAGTTGGAGCGAAAATCAAGGAATACGCAAGTTCTCATGATGACTACTAAAGCAACACATCCGCGTTTCCAGTTTTTGGATCTGAACTCAATTTTTTCCAAGCGTTGATGTTTAAAATAGTTGGACCGAGAATCAAGGAATACGCGATTAATAAACTTGGTTGGAACGGTACGTCGACGTATAACGAACCCCATTTGACGATAGCGGAGACCGCGGTGGAAACCAATGCGAGCTTCATTAAGAGAGCGGCGTCTTCAGGGAAACTACTGCTACTACTGCTATTGGATAGTTTCTTCAACGAGTTATCGGATACGATGCCGATGAAGTCGTCATCGTCGGTTGCTCCTGATGATGTTCTTTGTAAATCGTCTTCGACGTAAATACCTAGGCGTTTGCCTTCTTGCCACATGCGAAACGCTGCGACGCCCATCGTGGCGTTGCCTATTAACGTTAACCCCGCTTGAAGCGCGACTACGGAATTCAATTCGGGAGCGTTATAGAAAACGTGAAAAGTACACGCGGCTAATCCACTCGCGTGCGATGTTACCATACCCCATGTTAATCCTTTATACGAAGGGCGCTTTTTGACATCCGCGTAATTCCAAATAAGTGACATCGCCACGAGCCATTCTATTAATGAAGACGCGTGTATAACCCAAGTAGGTAATGAAAGCGCGTTTGCAGGTTCTTGATGCCTTGCGTTCGATATAAACGAAGCAAATGCAGAAGAAGTAGATTCGGCGCTGCTGATATCGGCCGTTGTTGCCATTGATGCAACGGCGGCATCGCCAAAGGACGATCCGACGAGCGCGGCTGCTCCTACGACTAACAACGCGAGTCCTGAGAGTGATGAAAACGTCGTCGTTTTTGCTTCTGTTGTTTCTGTTGTTGTTGTTGTTGTTGTCATTGCTCTAGCGCTATTACTACTACTCCTATTATTATTATTATCTAACAACACTTCGGCGGCGGTAGCTTCTTCTCTGTTCTCGCGCTCGGCATCTCTCAACCCTTCTCTCATCCCTAAAACGATCAACAAATTCGTCAAAGTCAACAAACTCTCCGCCGATCCATGTAACCAATCCACGTTCGCTAATATATCCTGATAATGCACTTTCGCGTAAATCCCAGCCGGTATAGTCGCAAACACGAACACTAAGAGAAACTTAAATCCGAACAAAGCCTTCCTAGGAAACGCGGTCTCCGGTCTGCTCAAGAACCATAGGAACAGTAAGTATGGGAATAAAGATAACGCGAACAAATTCGCCTCTAACGAAGTATACTCATCCGCACTTACTCCCCACGGGTCCACGAACGCCGATCTGCGCGTCGTCTTTTTGTCCTCCGCCGAATCATTCCTTCCCCTGCACAGCTTCCACTTCAAAATCAGTTCATCGGTTCTATTCGTGTTCCAAAGACCAAGTCCGCTCTTGGCCCGGCGCTTTTTTCCTGTCGCAGAAGGACGAGAACGAGTAGAACGAGAAGATGACGCAGATGCCTGCGTGGTCATCGAAGTAGCATTTCTCATCTTTTCGCTGCCAATCGAAGCATTCCGCTTCGTCGTCGTTCGGACAAAAGTTGTGCATAAGCGACTTTCTAACATCGGCAAACGACACGACCTGCGAATACGAATAAACGAACCGCGGCGCTCTTTATTGATCGATTGATTGCTTTACGTACTCTGTACCGAACCGCTCGTGTGCGCGTGTGTTGTTTTTATGTGTGTGTCGTATTAAAAAGCTCTCGAGCAACGGTGTTATGAGGCACTCAAACTCGAATTACGAATTATCTTCAGCATATCTTTTTAGATACAACTTATAATCATCGATCGAATTCTTTATTTCTTTTCCGATTCAAAAACAGAATACTTTCGCTCGCGAGTCACTGAATCGACACTTTGCTCTGCAGAAGACCGCACGAAAGCGATCGAATTAGATCTGCTCGTACTGCAGTCTGTACTCGATGATCAGTGCCGTTGCGATGACCGCTCGTTGTGATCCAACGAACTCGATTAATGCAAACGATGGTTTTGGATATTTTGGAAGTAAACGAGGACGCAGACTGCTAAGGACGGTCTCGATGACGCAGACGAAGTCATCAACAAGAGCACGAGCATGGAAACGAACGATGAGGCTATCGCGAGCGCTCGATAACAGTGATTACAGTGATTCTAGAGTAGAGAAGGAACGAGAGGCGTTAACGGCAATAGAGCGAGATATCTCTGAGTTCTCTGAGAAAGATTTAATGAACGAAGAGAAACAGAGGCAGATCTTACGAGACCGAAGGGAGAAGACGCGCGTAGATAAGTTTAAGGATAACGTCGATTTGTTCTTATTGTACGATTTTTTCGTCATAGTAGCGATATTAGCGTGGTTAGTCGTCGGCGTATGCGTACGATTAGGTGTGTATAACAAAGGGTTGAGCTATGATGAACCGGTGTTAGGGACGTGGTTATTCTTATGGCCGTTTTTGTTTCAACCGTTGTTAGGCGTGCACATGTTAGCGACGTTAGTATCGCCTTTGATTGGGAAGTTGAAAGAGAAAGGGATATTGGGCGAAGACGCGTGGCAATAATAGTGATAATGGTTTTAAGTGGTAATTCTATCTCGTCATGATGATTATTTATTTACTTATTCGGGTCTCGGTAACCGATTGGGTGAGATTCGAACGGTCCGTATAAGTCAGTTCGCTGCGCTAGCGCTAAAAACCCGCGAGCGTTTTCGACTAAATCTTTCGTACCGGCAGCGTATAAGCTGCCGCCAATTAATAAACATAGACTTTCAGAGCCATACGCGTCGATCATGTTTTTCACGCGTTCCATTGTCATCCCTCCGCCAGGCGTAACCATGATCGAAGGCATCGACCCTAAACTTCGCTCGCACCCGCTTTTGATTCCTAAGCACTCCTCTCTCGAGAACCCAAAGCGTCCTCCGAATGTTGGAAAGACGGTCATATCGCATCCGGCTAAGCGCGGTAATACTCCTAATAAAATTTCGTGCGAAAATCCACGAACACTTTGACGCGTACCGCCACCCAACATCGATCCTAATATCGCAGGGTGCGCTATAATTGGCAATTTAAACGTAACGTCTCCAGCGAGTTCTCTGCATGCGTCTAGACCAGTTATGCCGGGAATCATTAGAACTGCACCGGCGCCAAGCTCTCTAGCTTTATAGGCCCTTGATACGACTAAATGTGCTGGTGCGTTTAAACACGGCGCGTATAAGCAATTTCTTCCCGTTTGCATGTTTGCCCTCTTCACGGCTTCGGAACATTTCTTAACTCTCTCTTCAAAAGGAGCGTATGGCTGATCGGCTAATCCGTGATCGTCCTTGATTATATCAATTCCTCCTAAAGCGAACTTATACGCGAAATCGGCTAATTCATCCGCTGTAGACCCCATCGGCTTCAACGCAGTCATTAAAAGAGGGCCTTTATGAACACCAATTAATCTTCGAATACCGAGCGTACCGAAGCGAGGACCTGGGTAATCTTTCAAAACGCAGTTAGGTAAGTTCACGTCAACAACCATAACGTCTTCTTTAATACTCGTATTCCCGAAAATAACATTAATTAATTGCGTTAATTCTTGACCAGCGCAATCTGCGTGGTAAGAAACGGTCGCCTCAAACGCAATTTTACCATGCGCATTTTGGTTCGATGGGGCGTAGATTCTACTTTTCAAGCACTTTGCGGCTTGGTCTATTTTCTCGCATCTACCGACAACGTGCTCTCTAATCCATGTACCTTCTGGCACGAGCGCTTCGGGTAACTCCACAGTTTGTTCTAAACAAATCTCGAGCGTTATTTTTTTCGCGTCGTTGTCGTCTATCGCTAGCAATAAATAAGAAACCTCAAAGCGGTCGCTTTCTAATCCTAATCTCTTATTATAACAGTCCGAAGAAGACGCGTTTTTTGCACTCTCGCGCATTTCTTTCAATTTCAAAGGCGAACATTGAAACATCGCACTGAAATCTCTAACCCCTTCGTTACCAACATCAACATCGACAGAATTCTTCTTATTTCCTCCGTTATAACCCAATCTATCTATAACACTTGTCTCCTTTATTCGTAACTTGTTCAATATACTTGGCGACGCAATCTTCACATCATCGAAAACCTTCGCATCGATTTCGCCGCGCGCGTTTGAAGAAGAACTCGTATACGCGCCCCCATCATACACACTACTACCAACACGCGCTCGCGGACTCGCGCAATTATTCGAAGAGATCTGCTTCAATTGTCGCGGAGAAGCTATGAACATATCGATAAAACTCGGAGGCGGATCCGGTTTCTCCGTACTATACTCCGTACTATTGACGCCGTTCTCTCTCATAAAACAGGCAGGAGCAGAAGTTGGATGCGAAGAACTGCTACTATTATTACTATTATTATTATTATTATTATTATTATTATTAGCATTAGCTCTCTTTAAATCTTTCGGACTCGAAGCGAACATGCTCTGGAACCTCGATCGAGCGCTCGTTCGTTCCAAGTTAACGTCGTAATCGTAATCGTATTCGTAATCGTAATCATGTTTTGGATGAGTTTCTGCACAAACTTCCCCAAAAGGAGCTCGAGCTCGAGATTTCGAGAGCGAAGAAGGAGAGGCCGTGAACATGTCAAGAAATCTAGAGCTCAATCGTTCAATCGTTGGGTCTTTTTGAGGAGTGTTTACTTGAGAAGGTTTTTTTGGCATCGTCATCGCGCTCTTATGTTCTTCCGTGCTCTGTCGCAGAAGATTTATGAAGGAACATACTCAACGCTCTCCTTTTGAACTGTTGCTGAAAGAGACAGATGCTTGAAAAGAGTACTGGAAACGAAAGCGAGAGAGATACGACCGATCGAAGAATGAAACTTTGGGCGGTTGCGTGATCAACCGATGCTGCAGGTACAAATCATTAATCATGTTATTACGTTCTTATATATATATATATATACACATCTACTCTAGCAAATGATCTTCGATGAATCGGCGGCGGTTGCAGATTTTTCTAAAAGGTACGCGTCCAAAGCTTTTTCGTATTCTCGAGCGAAGATCGTCTCGGCGTACGAACCTTCTTCGTCTAAGTCGTTCCAGAACGAGCCGTTTTTAGGCGCCTTGTGAACTAATTCACCGCGTTCACTGCGAACGGCGCATATAGCAGTGCTCGCTGCTTTGGCGACTATTTTCTCAACATCGGACATTCTGTTTGGCATCGAGCGCGACATTATTGAGGCGATATCGGCGGGAGGGATATCGAGCTTTGCGCATTTTTTCAAAAGCAACGTACAAATCTTCAACACTCTTTCGGAACTCGAGTGCAACTCGATATCGTTATCGCGAAGGTATTCAATATCCTCGTCTGCATCTAAAGTTTCAATGTACTCTTTTGTTTCTTGAGAGTATGGTTTCTTCGCTTGCGGCCAAAACTCCCATTCAAAACAAACGTCCTCGAGCGTATGCGGCAACGCGTATCCGTGATCGATCGGAATTAACGAAACAATCTTGTCCGTTTTTTCATCCTTCTTGACCAAGATGTTTCCAGCGTTGCGATCCGTATTCGCTAAACGAATGTCTAGAACTGTAATTTTATGCACCTCGTGCAATGGGAACAAACTCGGTCCAAACTCTTCAGCTTCTGCATCCGCTTTGATGAACTCTTGAATAGAGCCTAATTTCCCGCTATTTTCGTTTTCTCTTTGCAAAATGTCATCATCATCGCCGCTGAAAAACACGCTATGTTCGCTCAAGTTAGCTAATGATGTCACTGGGACGCCAGAAAATCCATCGTGGTCGAGCAAATACGCTGCTACCTCTCTCGCCGCTCCTTCGCCAACTTTAGTTCCTTTTCTCATGCCTTCCCCAGGAGAGCTTTGAAGGGCGCTATTCACTTCGTTGAAGTTATTCATCCACGAGTTTCCTCTAGGATTGTTCTTCGCGAGTGGTTCTTCATCTGCGGGTTTAAATACTGCTACAGTTTCCCCAACGGTTGATTTTAAAAAGTACGCACCGCCGGTACCGCCAGAGGATAACATTGGATGCACGCCGGCTAACAAACCTTCTCTGGCCATATCGAAGCTTCCAATTGGGGTGATTGGTTGTTCGGGCGGAGAAACGGAATCGATAGTTGAGTTCGATGAACGCAAACTATGACTGCGCATGAACGATCGGGACACGTGTTGGTGGCTTTGCGTGATGCGGTCCGCCGAGGCTCCAAATTGTCCATTTAAGAGACCGTTGTTGTTTCCAAGGTGGGAACCCCACGACAACCGCGGAGATTTTTGTTGACTTCCCGCGCGACTTCCTGAATTACTATTTAACGATCTCGACATAGTATCGTATCCAGATCCGTACGAGCGTGATTCTCCACTCACAGAGCTTCTACCCAATAGCCTATTATTTCGAGGAATATTCATGGCTCCGGCGATGTGCTGACGCATAGGTACGTGTGGACGTAACTCTAAAGTCGCGCCAGCTCTGACACCGTAGTTCGATAAAGGACCATCTTTAAGCGCTTTCGCGCCGTAGAATAAATCCAATTGATTACTGCCATCGTGCGTACGCGCACCTAAAGAAGAACTTAAAGCTGAAATCTTCCCTCTTAAGCTTTCAGCGGTTTCATCAGCTTTTAAGTTCAACTCTACGTCGCGAGAGCCGTGCATTTTAACTCTCACGTTTTGTGCATCCTTCTTGATGTAGAAATGCAACGTAGTGTTATGCGTGACGTTCTCATCCATCAATCGTCTCGAATCGTCCAATTCTCTGCCTTTTAAAAGAACGACCGATTCGAGCTCTTCATCTTCATTCACTGGCGCTAACTTTGATGCCGTCGTTGTTGTGTTGTTGTTATGTGTATTCAGTCGCGCTTCGTTCGCGGCGCCTGCGCTTCCGTTAGTAATCATATTTTTGTGTTGTCGCATCATTTTCATTGTTTCCAACGTATTCGCTTCTTCTACATATCGTTTCACATCGCCAATTTTTAGGTTTTGATCTAATGGGAGCCAAAAATCTCTTTCGATGACGTTTCCAGTCGCGTTATCGACGCCGACGGCGGCTTTGATGTGAATATAGGATAAATCCGAAAGTTTCACCATCAACTTTCTATACTCTTTCGGGTCATCAAATTTCGTTCCGTCGTCGTCGTCATTATTATTATCATCAATAAGTTCGCCTTGAGAATCAGATGATGTAGTCTTTTTCGCGCTCGCCGCGCTCCTTCTCAAGACTTCGGTGGGTAAAACCAACTTCACGTCGCCTTCGTCCTCGTCAGTATTAAAATCGTCGTCATCATTTTTACTAAATCTCGCTTTATTACTATCAGTATTATTACTATTACTATTACTACTACTTCTACTGGTACTATTCCTTCCATTCTCTGGAACGCGCTTGATCCCATCCGCTTTTGCTCGTAAAGTCATCGAAGTCACGATTCCTCTCCCCCTCATCACGTCGAACGGTTCTTTATTCCCAGTCGCTAACATGACTTTTATATCCGGTTTCCCTATTCGTCTACTTAAGCTCCTCGGCGTCATCAGTTCGTTATCTCGTTCGTTCTCGTTCGTACTCTTCTTCTCTCCTATGGGCGTCCTAGGCAACCGCAATCCGTCCTCGGCTTCGTCCTCGTTCGCTTTCCCTTCATTGGCCGAAGACGCTGCGTGAATGTTCAAGTTACCCATGTTCACGCTGAACCCTTGAACGACCTCGGAAGGCTCCTTGATCGCATTAAACGATTGCCTCCGTTCCTGCATCGATCCAAAACTCTCTCTCTCTCTGTTCTTTTTCTCTTCTTTTGCGTTTACCTTTAATAATAATAACACTCTCTCTTAACCTCTCTCCTATTGATCTCTCTCAATCTCGAGATCTTTCTTTTATCTTCTTTTTTTCCAACGAACTTTCTTCGTCACCACGGAAACGAACGTCGTTTTTTTTAGAACTACGCCGAGGACGGTCGCGAATATGTAACCGAGACGAACTATCGAAAACGATGCTAAGAACGATCGATTTTAATCGAATTCTCGAAAACAGTGCAGCGGTATCGCGCGCTTTCGAGAAGATGTTTGGAAATCGTAACTCAAAAAGCGCGCTCGGCACTGCGCGTTTGTGAAAAGAAGAAGAACGAAGCGAAACCGGTTTTGGCAGCTTTTTCAGAAAACGAACAGTTCCTTGGTCGGACGGCCCATTTTTAGCAATTGCCCTCATTTTCTCTCCAGAGATACACACACATATATATATGTATATATATATGTATTGATGATGATAATGATTGGGATGAGAAGTACTTCGTGTTCTCGATCGTGTTCGTTCGCTAGTGATGATAGGAGGTATAGTAATCGTCGTCTGTGTCGCTTTTCTTCAACAGTCGCAGTGCGCGGTGGCGGTGCCTCGATGAGAGGAAGAAATCGAAATAAGAAGAGTAGTAATAAGTATGACTGTTATAATAATAAGAGTGAGACGAACAGAGCGAAGAATAACACGAACGACGAGAAAGTCGATTTCGTGAAAGAAAACGTCGATAACGCGGCAAAAGTACTCGATGAGATAATCAAAGAAGTCGTAGAGCAAATATTCATCGATGAGGCCGCCGAGGAAGTCTTCGACGAGGTCGAGACCGCTTCGGAGAGACTTATTGATGAGAACGAGAGAGAGAAGAACGTATCGGAGAGTTTCAAGAAAGAACGCGAGAGAAGGAAACGCAAGGAAAGAGAACAAATGCGCGTTTTAACGTTACAATCGGTCGTTAGGAGTAAGTTCGATGAACTCGATGGGACGTTTTTGTCCGTATTAGGAGCGTATATTAAACGAGCAGAGCAACAGGAGGATGCGCCTTTGTTGACGATGTTGCAAGCGATTAAGGAGGAGACTTTGAGGGCGGTCACGGTTGAGATGCAGCCCGAGATGCAAGTCGTGCAAGTTGTTGCAAGATTGATGAGAGCGGAGGATCGCGCGGAGGTTTTGAAAATCGCGCACAGAGGCGGCGGAAGAGCGAAATGTTTAGCAAACGCTAACGACGATGAAGAAATAATCGTTGGCGACGAATCAAGACCTAGAGATGATACAAAGAGAGATGATTATATACCAGAAGCGGATATAGACGCAGTCGAGCGAGCGGCTTCGCAGTTATCTGACGAAATGGAACTTAGAGAAGTTATTCCGTCTTGGGATTTATTGTACCAAATCATTCTCGCTCGAGAATCTGCGAGACAAATGTCGCCCAAGACGGATAAGTTTGGCGTATACTCTGACATCGTCGTGAGCGGTGCGTTTGCGCCTTCAGAACTCCCAAAAGCGGAATCGTTATTAATTCGTAACCTCGTACAAATAGACGATGGAAATAAAAGACGCCAACTCTTGTTCGATAGCATGGAATCGGCGAGAATGGAGAACGAGAAACTTTCGTTAGAAGCGCGAAAACAACGCGAAGAAGGGAAAATAAAGTTAACAAAAACGACTAGAGGATTCAGCGATACTAATAAAAAAGGAGTTGATGATGCCTATACGGATGAAGAATTGATGTTGAGAGATTTGCGTCCTGGGAGAATGATTGATTGTTTAATCAATTTACGATGTTCGCTTTTGAAGGACGATCGAGTGAAGGAACGAGGAGAACAAGCAATTGTTGCAGAGAAAATGGCCATGTTATATTTTGAAGCCTGCGACCTCGTTTTGAAGAATGCAAACGGGGGCGTATTCCCACCATCATCGTCTACAAATAAACGAAATAGTAATAGTAGTAATAGTAGATAGTAAACTTAGTAGAGAGATAGATACTAGATAGATGATAACAATAATTTTAATTTGGTACTAGGTACAACAACAAGAAACATTACAATTACCTACACGGTATATACAAGAGAAGAACGTTATACACGTACATATATATATAACACAGTAATCACTCCTCTCTCATTCGAAGCGCGTCGGCGAAACTCTCCTCGGCGATTTTTCCTAATTCTGATTCTTCGAGCGAGGAGCCCGCTAGAGTTGATCTTCTGCTATGACTCTGCGGCGGCGACGACAATCGACGATTCGCCTCGCCGACATCTTGTCCACATTCTAAAGAAGCTGTTTCTGCTTCTGATTTTGTTAGTTCTGTTTTCTCGCCCTCTGAGCGATTATTGTTTAAAGCAAAACTGACTTTGGCTAAAACGTTCGCAACGTCCTTAGCTGACGGCGCTTGTTCTATTTCTTCGGTCTCAAACGAAGAACTGCTATTCGACCCGGCTCGTCTACTTTTATTACTATTTTGTGGGCTTAAATTCGATTCTTGTTGATTTTGAAACTCTGTCAATAAACGAACCGAGTGCACGCGTTTGGGCGAAATGCCGTGCAGATTATCCGCCATAGGTTTCTGCTCATCCTCTGCAACTAAAGTCTGCAAATGGTTTAAAACCTCCAACGATAACGAGCGCTCGACACTTTTTTTCTTTTGATTTGATAAATTGGAACTACCGGGTGATAAAGTGGACGGTTCAGGCGTGCGACTCCTCGGCGGATCGTCGCCAAAACAAACGCAAACGACTGAAATATTGTCAGCAGAGTGCCGCCGCAACGCCTCGTCTGCTAATTCTTTCGCCGCTCTGTTTGGGTCGTTATTTGCTAATAAAGATTTTCGCGCAAAATCAATCGCATTTTGCGATGAAAATACGTCCCATAAGCCATCGCACGCTAAAATGATGAACTCGTCTGAATCGATATCTAATTGCCACGTATCGATCTCTGGCTCAGCGGTTAATGGTCCAGGTTTACCAGTCTCTTGGTTTCGTTTTAGTCCATCAAAGTGCCAATCCCCGAAAGCTCTTGAAACACCAAGTAATCCGTTCACGTATCCATCTTCAATGAACCCTCCGGCCTTTTTAATCCTCTCCTCTTCATCTTTCGACGTCGGCTTCTGGTCTCTGGTTAGATCGTGAGCGATTCCTCTCCTACTCACGACGCACCTTGAATCTCCAGCGTTCGCGACGATCAATTTCCCATCGAACAAACAAGCCGTACACGCAGTTGATCCACTCGTCTCGCCCGTCCCAGTCGTCGCGTTAAAAAAGTCTAAATCCGTTTGTACGTACGCATCAACTAAAGCCTTATCAACGTTCCCAACCTTAAAACTCTTATCGTTCATAATATTCTCAACTAAATGTTCTTTCAAATACAAAGCAGCGTTTGTCCCCCCATGTCCATCGAACACTCCATAAAACGATACGAGGTCTTCCGAACTCTCGACTTCCCTATTCTCCATGACGACCGTCGCGTCTTCCATGAACTCTCTCACGCCTAACTCGGCGTATTCTCCGCTCCTTAACGTAGGCGTCGACGGTCTCGAACTGTTCCCGGACGCGAACGATTTCAAAGATAACTCCCCCGGTGTCTGCGAGCGTTGCGGAATATCGTGTAAATACACTCGCGAATTCTGTAGTGTCACCAGCAGGGCCGCTTGATTCGTTGGTGAGTTCATCGCATCATCGTTACTGACTAAAGTATCACTGTTCTCCCTAGAGAGCTTCCCAGTCTCGTTCTCTTCATAAGTATTATTACTATTGTCGTTATTGATGTTCTCTTGTCTATGTCGCGGTGGTTTATACATCTTTTATTACTATTATTATTATTATTATTATTATTATTATTATTATTATTATTATTATTATTATTATTATTATTATTATTATTAATA
>Ga0114998_10002243_pt1 | contig 14671 bp, 15 predicted proteins | sample ArcticOcean_MG_C_5_FD_87044 | JGI IMG/M metagenome (GOLD analysis project Ga0114998, IMG submission 87044) | Marine microbial communities from western Arctic Ocean - ArcticOcean_MG_CB4_138 | ecosystem: Environmental > Aquatic > Marine > Oceanic | place: Arctic Ocean: Canada Basin | collected...
AAAGACCAAGACCTTCAGGTCGCATCACTGGGTGACGATTGGCGCGGTTTTTGGCTAGCAGCCATTCGTGAAACATTCGAGGAAGCGGGCTTGATGTTGGCTTATAACAACCAAGGCGAGCTAATATCATTCGCGGAAAAAGCGGTGCAGCAACGGTTCTCAGCATACCGTGATCCCCTTCATGATGGTCAGATGACCCTGTTAGATATTTGCCAAAAGGAAGCGTTAAAGCTAGCGGTAGATCATGTGCATTATTACAACCGATTTGTTACGCCATTGGGGCGTCCGCGCAGGTTCGACACTTGTTTCTTTATCGCTGGAGCACCTGAAAGTCAGCGTGGTAGCCATGATGAGCAAGAAACCGTGGCCAGCACTTGGATTACGCCACAAGAAGCGTTAGCCCGACATGCAACTAAAGAATTTGATCTGATGACGGTCACCAGAATGCAGTTGGAGGCACTGGCGCAATATCCAAATAAAGCCGCGTTATTAGATATGGCGTTGAATAATCAGCATTTCCCGGTAAGCCGCCCGGTGTTACCCCCAGGGGCCTAGTATCACGCAAGACCTAGATTTGAGGGGAAGAGGGGAGAAAGACCGCAGGTCAAGGAAAACGCACCGGTAGGAGGTTAACCAGTACAGCGCGGAGTGGTCTTTATAAGCTTTTGGCATATTGGAGAACGCTAGGAGCACCGCATGGCCCATTTAGAAAAAAAGACAGATAAAAAGACAGCTAAAAGAAGCAAAAAAACAAAACCCCCAGCTCACCTAGACAGCGATCTGACCAAAGTCGAATACCGAAAACTCAATTTCAAACAAGATCTCAAGGCCATTAAACTCATTTGGCGAGAGGTCGGCTGGGTGGCTGAGGATGCGCCAGAAAAAGCCAGGGACATAATTTTTGCCGAAGACGACACCGTAGCGGGGTGTATCAACGGCAACCCGGAATGCTCGGTTCTTGCCCAATTTGGCACCATGCGCTTAGATGAAACAGATTTGCCGTTGTGCGTGATCGCAGCGGTAACCACCAGTCGCATCGGTCGAGGCCAGAGTTTTGCGTAAAACTTAACTGCGTGGCAACTGGCCCGTGGCGCAAAAAAAGGCGCTGCAGTTGCAGCCCTAGGTATGTTCGACTAAGGCTTTTACAACAAAGTGGGTTTTGGTACTGGCGCTTATACCAATGAGTTCGCCATCGACCCCAGTTCAATTGATGTGTCAGTGAAGCCGCGTACGCCCAGTAGATTAACCGAGGTCGATTCAGACGCAATACTCAAAGCAATGGTCAATCGCCCACGTATTCATGGCGCTGTGGTCATCAACAATACCCACAGTGCACGAGCGGAATGCTTGCTTTTCGAAAACAGCTTTGGCTTGGGCTATTTTTCTGGCAAAACCCTTATGCACATTATCACTCTCCGAAAATTTATCGTCACCCATGTACTTAATACGTTCCTACCAGTGAATAATTTAGTGGAGTAATGCCCCGCGTAAGTTTGTAGACTCCACCCACAAGCTGTCGCCTAAACCGGCCGAAGCTGAACAAGGACCTTCTATAACTGTTTATGACAATTTACGCCGACATACCCACTCTAAACGTTCTCGGCTGGAAGCCTTTGTTCATGCAAGGACTGATTAGCGTAAATCCAGATATCCAAATTGATGTGCCGCATAGCGAAGCAACGCCAGCTAAATCTTTGCGCGTGGTGCGCGTTACTGCGGTGCAGCGCACTGGCCTGCAAGTTGCGCCGGTGTTAAGCACAGGCTCAGACAAGGTGCCGTTAAGCGGTAAATGGTTTCGCGGCGCAGAAGAAAGCCGGCCTACTGTGGGCGACTGGGTGTTAGTAGATGCTCACACAGGCGCACTGACGCATATTTTGCCGCGCCTAAGTTTGGTTAAAAGGCTCAGTCCATCAGGTGGGGGTGTACAGCTCATCGCCGCCAATGTTGATGCCGCGTTTATCGTCACCTCATGTAATACAGACTTCAGCCCAGCGCGCTTAGAGCGCTATCTATCTGTGGTAATGGATTCGGGTATAGAGCCAGTGCTCATTTTGACTAAGTCCGATTTGGCCGAAGATGCAGAAGCCTTTCAAGATGAACTGCAAGCGCAGTTTAGAAATATCTCCTCCTTTGTGGTCAATGCGCTAGATGAAGACAGCGTGGCGCCATTGCTGCCTTGGTGCGCCAGCGGCCAGACGATTGCTTTACTGGGGTCTTCCGGCGTGGGTAAGTCGACCTTAGTGAATACGCTCACAGGCCATCAAGTGCAGTTTACTCAGAGTGTGCGCGAAGAGGACGACAAAGGCCGCCATACCACCACTAATCGCTCGCTGCATAAGTTGCCTCAAGGAGGGGTAATATTGGACAGTCCGGGTATGCGTGAATTACAAATTGCTGAAGCGGAAGAGGGCGTAGATCTGCTCTTTGCAGATGTCGATGAGCTGGCTCAGATGTGCCGTTTTAACGACTGCGCGCACCAGGCCGAGCCAGGCTGTGCTGTGCGTCAGGCAGTATTGGACGGGGGGCTAGATCCACGCCGATTAGAAAGCTATAGCAAGCTTAAAACCGAAGAGGCGGTTAACAGGGAGTCTGTCTCACAGCGGTATAATCGTGAGCGCCAATTTGGTAAAAAGGTCAAAACTGCGGCTGCGAATAAACATCGAAAAAAGGCTTTAGAAGACTAAAACTCAGTCTAGGGTTTAATGGACTTTTTTACCCCACAAGCAATTGTCCTGTCGACAGCACCCAGTAAAGCTCCTAAAGTTCATATCGGAATTATGGCCTGCTTTTTTAGCGCCTAATAGCGGGTCTATTGGGTTGAGAGAGTTAAACCCGCCCCGTGTTACATCAAACGGCAGGCAATAGGTAAGTATTGAAATTTTCAGCAGTGAATAAAGGGAAGTAGATTGGCTAACTTAGTCGCCCCAAAAGTACAAAAACAAGCAGTTTCGGTCACACGGAAAATGGCCGCGTCGCTGCCTGGCTTGCGTGAAATCGCTAACGAGCGCGGATTGAAAGTACACCACTTAGGTGCAGGCTATCCGCATCCGGAAGTCACCGATCCTAGAGGCTTTTTGCAGCATCAAGAAAGCTACTTTGCGCACCTGCGTGAAGAAGAAGGGGTGAACGACCCGGATGTTTTGCCAGAGTATTTGCGTGAGTCCTATTCCTACACAGACACCCTAGGTCCCGTCTCCGTGCGTGAGACATTCGCCCGGGTCTACGGCAAAGACTGGGGTCGCACATTAGACCCTAGCAAACTCATTCCCACGGTTGGTGCATCTGGCGGCATTAGCCTCATATGCTCCATGTTTGAACGTAGCGGCGAACGGGTCGCCTATATTACCGACGCACCCACATACGCAGGCTTCACAGCGCGCGCGGCGTTATGCCAGCACGCCAGTATTTTCAGTGTAGACATGGACGGCGAAGGGCCTCAGCCAGAGTTAATGCGCAAGCAAATCAGAGCGGCTCGAGAACAAGGCTACTTTGTGCCCTTTTACTACACTGTGCCAGACGGACACAATCCAGGCGGGTTTTCCTTCACGCAAAAACGCCGCGAAGAAATTTTGGCCGTGGTTAAAGAAGAAGGCATTCTCATCGTTGAAGACGCCCCTTACTTGTACATCAATTTTGCCGATGCAGAAAAGCGCCCCAAGCCGTTCTTCAGTATGGCGCCAGAGCAAGTAGTGCACCTGTTTACTGGTTCAAAAATTGGTTTTCCCGGTCCTCGAGTCGGCTTTCTTTATAGCGAGGCGGAGCTAGAGATCAGTCAGGGTCAAACTGTACCATTATCTGAACTGGCACTGGTGGAATCTAGCAGCGAGCTGCTCTTTCATAACCCCGGTGCGTTGATCGGATTTGAGGCCCTGCTGCATGAGTCCGACGGTCAAGGTGGCTTTACCGAATTACAGAGCATGTGGCCTTTGGCCGAGAGCAAGTTAGTGGTCTATCGCGAAAATCGCGAGATATTGCTGGAAGTGTTGGAGCAAGAGCTCGGGCAACACCGCGAGTATTTCGGCTGGACACTGCCTGATGGCGGCTTCTTTACTGTATTCAGCTTTTTGGCGGACGGCGTAAATGGGCCTGTCCTTACAGACGACGCGATGATTGAACGAATGGTCATGGAGCACGGTCTAGTTGTCATTCCCATGTACGACTTCTACCCCATTGATGCGCGGCAAAGAGACACTGGCGCGGGCATGAATCAATTGCGGTTGAGCTTTTGTTTCAGCGAAAGCACGGGCCAAGCTCGGCGCGACGATATGCGCGAGGCAATACATGCGTTCTGTGTAGCGGCCAAAATGCTGGTGGGCATTACTGATTAGCCTGTTGTAGGCATCGTCTTAGGTATCGCCTTTTGGGAGTATTCCAGCAAGATTAGCCCTGGGGGCTTCTATGTCCTTTTATGTCCTTCTATAAAAGGCGTTGATGTTCAATCTTTGTGCATAAATCCACAACGCACTGCATGCCGCCCGCCTCAGCAATAGTGACACCCTCATCGCTGATCACGCCCAGTTGTAGCCACAAAAACTTTGCGCCAACTGCAAGCGCTTGCTGGGCAATGTCTGGTACAGCTGAGGATTCACGAAATACATCTACCATATCAATGGCCACTGGTACGTCGGCAAGGCTTGCATAACAGAGTAAGCCCAATACTTCTTGCTCCCTAGGGTTAACGGGAATCACTTCAAAGCCGGCATTAATTAGGTACTCGGCCACGCCGTAACTGGGTCGCATAGGGTTAGAGGACAAACCCACAATGGCAATGCTCGATGCACCAAGGGCCGCCGCAATAATCTCGGGTTGCTGTCGTTGTGTACTCATAAACGCGATACCTCTACATTCAAATCTGCGTCAAACCAATTACAAAAGTTCTTGCTGGCATTATGCCTCTTTCACAGGGAGTATGATTAAACTTGAACTGGAGCACACTGTGCAAAGAAGAAAAATAGTAGGCTTAGGAGTGTGTATTGGTTTGGCCGTAGTAGCAGCCATCTATTACTTTTTGGTCGTCGCAACATTAACTGTGGTAACCACTCCTGCCGGCGCTTTAGTAAAAATTGACGGTAAAGCCGTGGCGCGCACCTCAGTGAGCGGCTTTGAAATTTCTCCGGGTCGCCATAAATTGGACATTACCCATAGCTACTACGCACCCTACAGCGAGCAAATAGACGTCGCGTATGGTGAGCGCGTGGTGAGAAGCCTCGCCCTCCAATTGGGAGAGGGCACAGTAAAATTACTCTCCAACCCCAAGGGCGCATGGATAGAAGTAGATGGGCAAAGGTTAGATGCGGTAACCCCAACTGAACTCACTTTGCCCTCCGGCCCCCATGAAATTCTTATGGGCCAAGCCGAGCGGAGAACAGAAAGTAAAACCTTTGAACTAAAAGCGGGCGAGACAGCTTCCGTTAACCTGTCAATGAATATTGACCCTCATGGCTCGTTGAAACTCCGAGTTAGACCAGCAGGCGCCGAGGTAGAATTTGTTGGCAAGCAGTTGACCTACAAATCTAATATGCGCCTACCCATTGGTGAGTACGCAATTCAAGTCAGCAAGCGCGGCTATGTTCCCCAAGCGTTCAGGCATGTTGTTAAGTACGGTGAAAATCAACGTTCGATCAAGTTGCAACGTCAGTATATAAAGCTGAGTGTTAGTGTTAGAGAGCGGGACGCCATAGTGAATGTCAGTTATCGAGACGGTGGTGACAAGATCACTAAACCCTACCGGCCTAACATGCGCGTGCCCGTGGGTAAGGTGAACGTGCGAGCCGCCGCAATGGGACACCGCACCCAAAGCAAGTCCATTAACCTAGGCGCCAAAGGCGTCAGCCTTAACTTCTCGCTGCCAGTGCTCAATGCAAAGGTGGGTCGGGAATTCACAGACACCCTCGCCTCAGAAAATCAGGGCCCACAAATGGTCGTATTGGCCCCCAATCGCTTCCAGATGGGCAGCAACGCCGGCCCACCCTCCGAGCGGCCAGCGCACACAGTGGCGCTGCCCCAGCCATTCGCCGTGTCTAAATACGAAATCACAGTCGCGCAGTTTTTGCAATTTGTCGCCCTAACAAAGCGCAACGTAGACAGCCGGATACTAAAGCTAGATCCGCAACTACCAGTGGCCCAAGTCACCCATGAAGACGCCGTTGCTTATACGCAATGGTTAAGCCAAGAGAGCGGTCAGCGTTATCGTCTGCTCACCGAATCTGAATGGGAATATGCAGCCCGAGCCGGCAGCAGCAGCGCCTATTTTTTTGGCGATGACCCATTAAAAATGTGTGGTTACGCAAACATCAGCGATTTATCCACTAAGCAAAATTTTCGCTCTTGGACAGTGACCAATTGCGACGATGGTCAAGTCAGACCAGGCGTTGGCGGCCAGTACAAGCCGAATAAATTTGGCTTGCATGACATGTACGGCAATGTGGCTGAGTGGGTTCAAGAATGCGGTATACCCGAGTATAGCCAGGCCTCAATTATCGGCAGCGACCCCACATTGGGCGCCAGCTGTGAAAGTCACGGCTACCGTGGCGGTTCCTGGGATTCTACTGCGGAAGAGGCGGCCTCCAGTTACCGCAATGCTTCCAGTCGTAGCAGCGATGACCGAGGTATCCGAGTATTGCGAGAATTTTAGTGGCGCTCGGCGTGAAAGCGGATGGACGGTACGCTTCGCGGCCCAAATAGCCTCGCAGCTTAAGCCGTCATTTTGCTGTAATATTCAAACCTAAATAAAAAGAGTCATTCAATGCGAGGCACTGCAGTGGCGATGGCTATGGCCAAAAAAGAAAAAAGATAATATTAAAGATACGAGTAAGGGAAAGAGATGTCTGAATTAAGTAGTTTTAGATCAGAAGTACGTGGCTGGCTAGAAAAGTCTTGCCCAGTGTCAATGCGCACCCCCATGGTGGCAAACGAAATGCCCGGCGGCGGCAAGCGCGCTAAATACAGAAATCAAGATACCAAGTTATGGTTAGACCGCTGCGCAGAGCGCGGTTTTACCGTACCTAGCTGGCCCAAAGAATATGGCGGTGCTGGCCTAGATAAAGACCAGGTTGTGGTACTTCAATCTGAAATGCGCCGTGTTAATGCACGCCCACCGTTAGTTGGTATGGGCATTAGCATGATTGGCCCAGCGCTACTTGAGTACGGTACAGATTTACAAAAAGAACAACACTTGCCAAATATTGCTCGAGGGAATATCTGGTGGTGCCAGGGTTATAGCGAACCCGGATCAGGATCAGACCTTGCCAGCCTGCGCACATCAGCCCTAGAAGATGGCGACGACTTTATTGTTAATGGACAAAAAATTTGGACCTCCGGCGCAGACTATGCCGACTGGATGTTCTGTTTAGTACGCACCGACTTTGACGCGCCAAAGCACGAGGGTATTTCCTTTGTGCTATTTGATATGCGTACACCTGGCGTAAGCGTTAAGCCAATCAAGCTTATCAGTGGGCTTTCGCCTTTTTGCGAAACGTTTTTAGACGACGTTCGAGTCCCCAAAGCAAATTTGGTTTATGAATTGAACAAGGGCTGGACTGTGGGTAAGCGCCTTTTACAACACGAGCGCGCATCTATTGGCGGCATTGGGGGGGCGCAAAAAACCACGTCCATTGAAGAATATGCCAAGCAATACGTTGGCCTAGATGATGAGGGCAAAGTAGACGATGCGGTTCTTCGTGGACAGATACTGGGTCATCGTATGAATGATGCAGCCTTTGCGCTAACAATGAAGCGCAGTGTGCAAGAATCTGCCACTGGTACAGCGCCCGGTGCAGTCTCTTCAATGTTCAAGTATTACGGCACTGAGCAAAACAAAGGCAAATACGAGTTGTTGTTGTCTATCTTAGGCACTCTTTCGTTAGGTTGGGGTGGCGACACCTTTGCCGAGGACGAACTCAATACCACCCGAGCGTGGTTAAGATCTAAGGCTAACTCAATCGAAGGCGGCACATCAGAGGTGCAACTCAATATTCTCGCTAAGCGAGTATTAGCACTGCCAGAATAGCTACAAAGTAGCTTGTGAGCGTTACTTTAGATCAGTCGCTGTTGTCCGACGATTATTATCGTTGGGTAGTGGTGGCCTATGGCATCACCATTCAAGCGGTCAGTGTAGGCACACTGATTTATTGTTTTGCATTGTTTTCGCTGCCTTGGCTAGAAGAGTTTTCTAGCAGTCGTCGTGACCTAATGTTAACGGTGGCCCTGCTGCAAATTGGTGTGGGTTTGGTGTCACCATTTGTTGGTCGGGCCTTAGACGCCTATCCACCCCAGTGGGTGGTGACAATTGGCTTGCTTTCTCTGGTCATAGGTTTGACCTTGGCGCAGCATGTCACCTCACTGTTTCAGCTTTGGCTGGTTTATGCCACCTTTATGCCGCTGGCGATGGCGCTAATGGGTTCGCTCACATCGCAAACGTTAGTCACAAGGTGGTTTAAAAAGCAACGTGGTCTGGCGCTAGGTATTTCGTCAATGGGCACCAATATAGGCGGCATTATTCTCCCGCTGTTGGTGGCCGGCTGGCTGCTAGAAATGGGCTGGCGTGATGTCATGCAAAACTTGCTGGTGTTAGCGGTGATAGTTGTTCTGCCCACAACTTGGTTGCTGCTTCGTCGCAAGCCTCAAGCAAGTGAAGCGACAGATCAATTTAACGCCACGGATACGCGTGTGTGGACAACCAAAGAAATCTTCACAACTTCGCTGTTTTGGATACCCTTCTGCGGCATAGCGCCACTGAGTATGGCCTTTGGCGCTTTGCAATTTAACTTAGGCATTATTACTCGAGACATCGGCTTGGCGGCAGATGTTACCGCCAATCTCATTGCGCTGAGTTCGGTCTCAATGGTTTTAGGTAAGTTATTTTTTGGTATGTTGGGCGATCGCATAGATCACCGCTATCTGTATTGGTTAGCAAGCGTGATTGGATTACTGGCGTTAGCGCTAATTGCGGTGGCAGACAATGTAATCGTCCTGACTTTGGCCACCATAGCTATGGGCTTGTCCGGGGGCAGCATTCTGCCGTTAATGGGCCTCATTTATAGCGCGCGTTTTGGCACGGCCTCATTTGGCAGAGTCATGGGTTTTGGCACGCTGACTATTTTGGCGGGATCAACCAGCCCCATTATGGCGGGTTGGGTATACGACGTGTTTGGTAGCTACAACTATGCTTACATAGTGTTGGCATCAATAATGGTGCCGTCGGCCATCGCGATGATGTATTTGCGAGAAGAATAGCGCAGCCAAAACAGCTGGGCAAAAATATTTACAAGCGTAGTAACTCTGCCGATTGCACCCCACTTCGGTCAAATCATCCGCCGGCGGTAGTTTTTAATTTAGCTGATGCCTCCCGTTGTTTGTTGTATTCCTTACGCAATGTATTTATTTCCTCTGGGCTCAAATGCGCAATATTTAAAAAGTCCTCTTTCCAACTAGCTTCCTCTGACCATACCTGAGATGACTGAAGCGTGGTTCTCGGTTGCGTCGCTGTTTTCAGTAAACTTAAGGCTCCCTCTAACGTTCGCATTTGCGAATCTTTATCATGGGGTTTGCCGGCGGAATGCCCGAGCGGAAAGTCGCTAAAATAAAATCTTGGTACCCCTACATGTTCAACAATATCCCGCGCGCAACCCATAACCACTGTGGGTATACCCTCCTCTTCTAATGCCCTAGCAGCCAAACTGACCGACTGGTGACAAATAGGTCAGCTAGGTACTAAAAGCACCACATCCGTTTTCAGCCTCTGGCAATGGGCAACAACTTCCGGGCAATCCTGCTCAACAGTTACGCGTTGGTTGCGGTTCGTTGGTAGCCCAATAACTTCTTTGGACAATTCGCCAATAAGACCAGTTTGCTCGGCTCGCTGCAGCGCCTGTATAGGCAGCCAAGTATTCGGATCATCTGCCAAGCAGTGTTTGCGATCGTAGCTGAGGTGAGAAATGCGTAAATCAGGAGTAGGTGCTACTGGAGTTGTAAAAACGTGGAAAAATTTGGCTTGAGCATTGTAATCAGCCCTAGGACCTTGATCGCCTGCATTTGCCAACAGGTGAGCGGCGGTAGAGATCAAGGTCACACGTTGTTCATTTACAGGCCGTGTGCTGTGGCAAAAAGGTATTTCGTTGTGAGTTATCCAAGAGTAAGGCTTGTAACCTAATTCTCCGTAAAAAGATCGTGTGCGTTCAATGTACTTCAACATGGCACAATATTAGCACACAGTTTTGTGCTCGCTTTGCTCATAATCTGCTATATAAGACACCTAACAAACGATTCCCGCAAATTGTTACTTTGCGGAATATTCTTCAGGCATCGCGCCAATTAAAATCCCCCGTCCGTCTATTTATCCGCTGGTCTATCGGTTCCTAATATTTTAATTTATCTCGTATAGTTGGAGTTGTCTCGGAGGATTTTCAGATTCTCCGCAGAATGTGCCGTGCTAAGTGCGGTCAGAAAAATTACTCGAGCTACTAAGGTAAACGAGTCCCATCAAGATTTACCTCACCCCTTTTTAAAGATTTTTTTCAGCTTTGTATGGAGTAGCTGTCTAGCGTGCGGAAACCGGATAAAGTATTCTCTGACTTTAGAAAGTGTAGAGGTGTTCAATGAGCAAACTACTAGGAAGAACCGCGCTGGTTACCGGCGCATGCCTATGCCTACTCCCATGCTTGTGCCAAGACGCCCTGCACAATAGTGGAACGAGTGATTAATCTAGCAATCCAGATTACAAGCAATCAAAACCGCAAGCAGTCAAAACCGCTACAAGAGGCATTTGGGTCTTTTCCGTCTTTCGGCTATTCTCCCACGCTTTGCGTAATTCCAGTTCCCCTCTACGTTGGGGCCAGTGAATTGCAAAAGCTGGTAGCAAGTGACTTTGTCACTTGACCGTTTCATGAATAGCCCAAGTGATTGATCGCAATGAAAAAACCAAATGCCTTTGCCCAGCGGCTTATCCAGGGCGATACAGCAATACGTGAAAACTTCGGTATTGAGTTACTCAGTGCAGATGCCGGTCATTCTGAATTGGCGCTGGTTGTGACCGACGCCTGGGTGAACGCCGCGGGCTTCACTCACGGCAGTGTGGCCTACGCAATGATGGACAGCGCTTGTGCATACGCCTGTGGTTCTCTCGACGTACTGGGACTAACTACCAGTGGCAATGTTACTTACGTGCGCGGCAGCCAAGCGGGCGCACGGCTGCGTGCAACCGCGAAGGTGGTCAGTCAAAGCCGCCGAGTCATGACATTTACCACTGAAGTAGTAGACGACCAAGAACGGTTATTGGCTCACGGTAGCTTTGTTTTTCAGTTGGTAGAAATGCGGTGATGGGGCAAATTTTACTGGCGCTGACGCCGCCAAAGTCTTTTACTAGGGCGCTAACAAGGTAGAAACATATGCAGCAATCCACTTGGCGCTCCTCCATCATGCTGCTGATTTTAATGTCAGTGGCTATGCCTATTGCTTTTAATGTTTGGTCAGCGTTGCTGAATAACTTTGTCGTTGAGCGCGCTGCCTTCACCGGTGTGGAAATTGGTATTTTGCAAAGCTTGCGCGAGGTGCCAGGCTTCTTGTCGTTTACCGTCATATTTGTATTGCTCATTCTTAAAGAACAAACCTTTGCCGTGCTGTCTTTGGCATTACTTGGCGTAGGAGTTGCAGCAGCAGGGTTTTTTCCTAGCGAGTATGGTCTTTATTTCACAACGGTGGTTATGAGCATTGGCTTTCATTATTTCGAGGCAGTAAAGCAATCTTTGAGTTTGCAGTGGCTGACTAAAGAGGAAGCACCGCAGGTGTTGGGCAGGCTGATTGCTGTGGGTTCCATCACTTCCCTCGTTGTCTATTCAATATTGTGGCTGTGTCTAGAAATTTTTCAGCTAGATTATATTTGGAACTTTGCACTCGCCGGTGGGGTTTGCATGATACTGGCGGTAGTCATGTGGCTAGGCTTTCCGCACTTTCCTTCAAAAACCGTACAGCACAAAACTCTAATTCTGCGTAAGCGTTACTGGCTTTATTACGTACTGACCTTTTTGTCCGGCGCGCGCAGGCAGATATTTGTCGTTTTTGCCGCGTTTTTGATGGTAGAAAAATTTGGCTACAGCGCTTCTGAAGTGACGCTACTCTTTCTCATAAACTACGCCTTTAACTGGTTTTTTGCAGAGCGCATTGGCAAGCTTATTCATCACTTTGGCGAGCGCCGTGCATTAACCGCCGAGTACATTGGCCTGATCTTTGTCTTTATTGCCTATGGCTTGGTAGACAATGCAACTTTGGCTGCTGCGTTGTATGTCATTGATCATATGTTCTTCGCCATGGCCATTGCCATCAGCACCTACTTCCAAAAAATTGCCGATCCAAAGGATATGGCCAGTACTGCTGGGGTATCTTTCACTATTAGTCACATTGCAGCCGTAGTCATACCGGCTGCTTTAGGCATGGTGTGGATCACAGCACCAGAGTTGGTTTTTTATTGCGGCGCAGGCTTTGCCTTACTGTCGCTGATCGCGTCGCAGTTTATTCCTAACGAGCCTAAACCGGGGCAAGAAACTCTTTCGGTGAGTGGTGGGGCTGTGCCCGCTGAGGCTTAAGCATATGACAATAAGATTTTAGCTTAGCGAAAGCTAAAATTTTATTTTTTGAATGTGAAAATTAAAAACTATTGGCTAGAACTCAGAACTCAGAACTCAGAACTCAGAACTCAGAATTTAGAAGGGGTACTAGGATCTGTTTCTGTGCAAACGCCACCACCCAATGCGTCGTATTCGGCTCTGACAAACTCCTCGCCGCGGGAGTTGCGCGTATATAGGCGACAACGCTCGGCTTCATCGTCTATTGTTGGGTCCACCGCTAGCTCGGCTTTGATGCTTGCAAGACTAACAATTTCTTTGTCCATAAAGATGCACTGTTCGCCGGGTGTGTCTAGCTCCAGGCTCTGCATGCCACCCACGCCCCAGCTTATCTACATAGGTTCGTTGCCGCATTCGTGGCCCCCGCACCGGGCGTTATGTTTTGTCGCAAAGCTGTTTTAGCTGTCTTGTTTGATGGTCTTTTTAATTGCCTTTTCATTTGCGTTCTATGCTTTCTGCTGAGTGGCTTACACAAAGAATCATCAGTCGATGATCCTTTTAGCATCATGCCTATTTCAGTTGGGCAATTTTGCCTTTTTAGCAAAAACAACTTTTGCTTGTTAGGGATAGGCCGCCGGTTACAAGCGACGTCCGACAGATTTCCGTGAATCTTCGTCTGCAGAGAGCCCATTTTTGGCAACGCCTAATTTGCGTTTACCAATAAGCGCTAGGCTGAGTTTTCAGCTGCCAAGATTTGTTCAAGCAATGCCAGCGAGCCGCGCATACCTTTCTTAATGAATGGTGCCACTTCAACGGGTGCGACATCAGTGCGCCAAATAAATTCAGTGCCTTTTTCTTCACCTTCGCTCTGAGCATTGAGCTTAATCGAGGCTAGGTGTGATTTTAGTGCTGGAGTGGACTCTATGACTGAATATTCCATAAACATTTGTGCATCGTCATGGCTCACAATGCGCTCTGCTAAGCCGCCAGCGCCTTCCATTTTGAAGCGTCTTACTTCGCCGTCAAACTCGCAGGATTCAACTCCAGGAACCCAATCTACGCGGCCGGGCGAACCAACAATAGCCCAAATGGTTGCAGGTGAATAAGGTAAAAAATGCTTAACTTCAATGCTCATGAATAACGCTCCCCAGCTGTTATTTAGGTGTCGTCGGCGGAGGCCCACGGCACACCAATTTGTAAGTTTTATTGTTTGCGCTAGGCCGCACATTGACTGGATTTGCGTAAACCAGGGGTCAATGGCTGATTAGGCAGGCCCGGCATTCTAGCCGAAGATCACGGGCATTGTTAACTTGATATTTGTTGAGATGTACATGGGCGGCAACTGCTTGCTCAGTAACTATGGGGCAATGCCGCTTCTTGGGTGGCATAGATAAAATACAAACCAAGTGATAATAATGGCCGAGTATTTCAAGGCATTAAACGCAGATCATGTGGCTTTTATTGACGCTCAGTCAATGTTCTTTGTGCCTACAGCCGATGCGGATAGTCCTATCAATGTTTCACCCAAAGGCATGGACAGCCTGCGAATTTTGGATGATAAACGACTGGTTTGGATGAGCCTAACTGGCAGGGGTAACGAAACCTACGCCCACTTGCAAAGTAAGCCGCGCGTGACCCTCAAGTGGTGCACTTTTGCCGAACAGCCTCTTATTTTGCGCGTGTATGGCAATGCCAAGCGCATTCTTCCAAGTGACGACGCCTTTTCAGACTATGGGGTATTAATGCCAGAGCAATTGGGAACTCGGCAATTTTTTGTGATGGATATTGAAGTGGCGCAAACCCCTTGTGGCTGGGCGGCATCTGAAATGCAGTTGGTCAGAGAGCGGCCAACACTGACCAAGTTTGCGCAAAATTTGGGCGTGGAAAAGATTCAAGCGTCCTGGGTAAAATCTCGGCCGCGCCCTAATGATTTTCAGTCTAACTCGAGTTAGCGGGCCGACGATCTGCCAGTGCCAGCCGCTACATAATTCTCACGCAAGACCGCGTTGTTTGTAGCTATTAGTTTTAAGCCTCACGGCGATTGCGTTGTTACCCGGCAAAGATCAGACGTACAAGTGTATGTGGCTAGTACTTATCCCGTTGGAGGTGTGATA
>Ga0114998_10002245_pt1 | contig 14662 bp, 10 predicted proteins | sample ArcticOcean_MG_C_5_FD_87044 | JGI IMG/M metagenome (GOLD analysis project Ga0114998, IMG submission 87044) | Marine microbial communities from western Arctic Ocean - ArcticOcean_MG_CB4_138 | ecosystem: Environmental > Aquatic > Marine > Oceanic | place: Arctic Ocean: Canada Basin | collected...
AACAACAACAACAACAACAACAGATTAATAATAATAAATATTCGTACGAACATAATGGAGTAGTGGACCAGATTACAAAAGAGATCGATTTAATCATCTTAGACTGCGATGGTGTAATATGGCACGGCGATCAATTAATCCCAGGGGCAAAGCAATCGATCGATTTCTTGAGATCTTCTTTAAAGAAACGAGTGATTTTTTGTACGAACAATTCGCAGAAAACGCGCGAATACTATCAATGGAAGTTCGAACAGTTCGGCATCGAAGTCGATTTGAATGATATATATACATCAGCATATCAATCGGCTATGTATTTACAGCAATTGAAAGGGTATGATAACGCGCAAGCTGCCGCAAACGCATCCGCTTTAGCGGTCGCTTCTAACAATAATAATAAAGGAGATCAAACAACAACGACAACAACAAACAAACAACGAGAACAGATGATGATGAATGAACAGATTAAAGCGAAGAAAATATATTGTATTGGTGAGTATGGGTTGAAAAAAGAATTGGAAATCGCCGATGTTGGTGATTTAGTTGGCGGCGTTTATGAAGCCGTGCAATGTACTTCCGAAGATTGGGAAGAAATGTTCGAATGGACTGGAGGGAATTCTGAGGATGATTTGAACGACGATTCTAAAGTCGATTGCGTCGTCGTTGGACAAGATTTATCGTTCACGTTTGCGAAATTAGCCTATGCTTCGTATTTAATACAAAAAGGCGCTCTATTCATTGCGACGAACACCGACTCAGGCGATAGGTTAGGTAAAGAGAAGTTATTAATGCCAGGCGCTGGCCCAATAGTTAAAGCGATTGAAATAGCTTCGGGCAAGAAACCGGACGTCATTTGCGGTAAACCAAATGCGTTAATGTTCCAATCGATCATGTCCATGACAAACGCAAAGCCCGAAAGAACGATGGTCATCGGCGACAGAATCGATACCGATATCAAATTCGGGAACGATAATAACGCTAAATATTCTGTGTTAGTTCTGACTGGCGCGAATTCAGTGCAGGACTGCGACAACGCGATGACGGCAGAAGATTCACAATCATCCATGGTCCCTTCTTTCATTTGTGGTTCTTTAGCCGAAGTCTGCAAAATTAATTACGACCCGAACGAGAAACCGTTGCGTTTGATGGAAAAAGTCGATATGTTAAAAACGTTCCCAGTAAGCGATGGCGCCATGCCGGATTTATGGGCATCATCGACAGACGGTGACGATGATTACGATAGTTTGATCATGATGGACGACGAGGACGATATGAATATGTAATTTATTAATTTATTTAATTAATCATTAATAATTAATGATTATATATCATACTTACTATCATACCAATACAAAAATAATAAACATAACACGAAACCCCTCTGCTAAGTCTGCTTAAAAAAGTTCTAATTATAAAGTACGTGTAATTCACTTTACTCTTTAGCACACGTAATAACATCACGCTTTAGTGAGTATAATAACACTCTTTTAAAATGTCCAAGAAAGATAAAATAACGACGATTATTCCCGATAAAACTACTCGCGCTATTAATGAGAAGAAGAAATCGCACTCAGACGCGGACGAAGAAGAAAAAATCCATCCATCCGCGAAAGAAAACGAACGCACTACTGACGAGAACGAGGAATCGATAAAAAAAAGGGGAAACAACATATGCGCGAGATTAATGAACGAAACACAGTTAGGTCAATCGATGCACAAGAGAATCACGAAACAGATGTTAGAATTGAGATCTCGAGATCAACTCGGGTTCTTAACTGATTTCTTACAATGCCTGTTACCGGTCCTCCTGGAACATAAGGTTCGTTTTGTTCGTTTTTGAATCAATCAGTACGTGTATTAAGTGTTTTTCCATAAAAAAGTTTGTTTGTGTTTAATAGTTCCCCTCTTTTGAAATTCCTTAACTTAACAACGAGGATCTTATTATACGCCATAGCGTGTACATGTTTATTAAATATCACACTAATAATGATATATATGTGTATATATATATCTAGTATTCATTGATTGATTTGATTTTACTGACAGTGATCGATTTCTCTCACTCTTTTTCTCGTATTCATGAATAAATAACAATGTATAACAGCGAGACGCTTGTACGGAAAGAGTCGTTAGGTTCGTAATCCAGTTCACTTCGCAAAGAGAAGAAGGGAAAGAAGAAGAAGCGGATGAGTTTTGCGAACAGATAATATCGTTCTTGTTAAACGTGACGCAGGCGAAAGATCGAGCGATTAGGTTCAGGGCGTGCCAAATCATCGCCGGCGTCTTGAACGCGCTCGGCGCGGATGCCGAAATCTCGGATGATTTATACGAACGAATGGAACGAGCTATGTTGGAGAGATTGAGAGATAATACACCAATCGTGAGAGCGCAAGCTGCGAGGGCATTATCGAGATTACAAGACGGTGGAGATACAGATGACTTTTCGAATAACGAAATTACGACGGCGTTTATTGATTTAATCGCTTCGGAGAAGAACAAAGACGCGCGTAAGGCGATCCTTGGCGCTTTGGCTATATCGGACCATACAATTTCAGTCGTCGTTGAGAGAACGAGAGATGTTTCCGAGGAAGTGAGAAGAATTGCGTTCCTCGCTTTGGCCGCGAAAGTTCCAGTCGAATCCGTTTCAATCGAACACCGAGCGTTAGTCCTACGCAGGGGCTTGAACGACAGAGCTCAAGGGGTGAAATCTGCCTGTTGCGATATGCTCAAAAAATGGATGCAATCGAGAGCGTGCGAGAATTGCCCAATTAAATTATTGAAATTGCTCGACTCTGAGTCGCATCCGAACGTTTCAGAGCTATGTTTGAAGACCTTAATCGATCAGAAAATTGTGAAACCGGTCCTCTATGCTTCGAAGGAGAAGGGTGAACAAATTGGCCTGCGCAGATTTTTCAACAAAAATTCTTCTTCCTCTTCTTCTTCGGAAGGAGAAGAAAACGATGAAATAATATCAACAACAACGCAGACGCAAAGAAAGAAAGATGGTGTTCAATTGTTTACTGCCGAAGAGGCGTTGTTTTGGCGCGTGATCGTCGAATCTCTCGCTTCGCAAAGCGCTTTAAGTGGGAAAGATACTTCGCTCGCTCTAGGGCAACAAAGAGCTATTTTACAGGCCGAAACCGAAGAAGTCGAAGACGCTCTTGATAAGTGTTTACCAGAATCTTCAATGGATTTACTTCGCATGATTTCAATGCATTGCGATGAGAAAACGACCGAATCAGTTTTCTGTGCAAGGCAATTGATTTTAATATTGAACTGCGCAGATATGAACGACGGCGCTTTGAGACGAGGAGCGGCGCAACTCGTTTACGAAAGATTGAGATCTATTGGAGACTTGACTGACGAGAATGATGTTTCGTGCTATGCCAGAGGCGGCGATGGCGAGTGGGAAAAACAATTAATTGATTTGGCTAAGCGCGTGCACGATGATAACGAACACGTCGCGGTCGTTTTGGGCGCTTGCGATAGTTTACGCGGAACAGTCGAAGAAGGCGCAGATGATGGAAACAATTTCGATAACGTTTTTGCCGAGACGCAAGCCCTTTTCATTGCATCTGCGCTGTTTGAAACGGCAAATAACTCTTTATCCTCAAAACTTCCGCCACACGCGACCGAAGCGGTCATGCAATCGCTCGTTCGTCCGGCTGTCGCGCACGTCTCAGCGGGCGTTCGTCGCGAAGCTATTAAATTGCTCGGATTGCTTTTGATGTGTGGAACGAACGCGTTAACCGAAGAAACGGTGAAAATCTTGCGAACGGCTGCTGATGCCGACCCTTCAGAGCCAGTGAAGTGCATGGCGTTGAGAGCGCTCGGAGATGCCGCTTTGTTATACGGACCAAAAGCGTTGGACGCGAGACGCGAGATGCCGGTGCCGAAAAAGGGAATTCATGTCAGATTCGATGACGATGATGATGACGATGACAACGACGATGATGAGAGCGGTGATAAAAAAGATAGCATTAACGCAGAAGATGAAACTCCCGGCTATCAACTCACGTTGGAAAAGCAACTTCTTCGAACAATCGGTTCAGCGTATGAACTGTTTGAATATGCGAAAGATAAAGCAGAGTTGGATGAGTTGGACGCAGAGAATATCGACGCTATGAATGAAGCGGCATTTACTGAAGCAGAAAACTCTGCACAAACGATTGCTTGCGAAACACTCGCGAAGCTTGCAGTCCGAAGAGGGTACTACGCTTTCGAGCAGCCGTCGTTGGTTATTTCGACGCTTTTGGGTGCCATTTTTGCATGCGATGCGCAAGAAACGCCAAGACTTGCTCAATGTCTCACCGCGTTCTTCCCTGCGATTGCTTCTGCACCAGATGCAAAGGTCAGAGCGTGCTTGATCGATGCCGTTTTGCCTTCGTTGAGAATGGCAAGTCAAAAGAAGGGCGTCGCAAAAGTAGCCGCCTTTCTCACGTCGCTCTTGGAGATTGATGTAGGAGGTTCGAACAAGAAAGAAGCCGCTGATGAAGATGAAGTATCAAATGGTGACGATAATAATAACACTGTTGCTGAAAGATCCGACGCAGGTGAAGCCGAACTCGTTCGAGCGCTTTCGATTGAGATTTTAGCGTTGAACGTAAAGCCGTTTGGAACGGGCGTCGCCGGCGCGCAAGTCAAAGCCTACCATGCAGCCATTGCGAGAGTATTGTCTCGAGTACCAATACCGGACGTCAAATCGATGTTGTTATCATTGCCGCAAGATGGTTCCAATTCATCAGGAAGCATCGTATCTGAGGAGACGAAACAAAGAGTGACATTACAACTCTCCGAAGCGTTTGTGGCTATGAAGATTGCTATGAAGAAATGCTCAAAAGAGAAACTTGCCTTGAAAGATATTAACATGGCGAAGGATAGAATACACGATTCGTTAGGCGTCTCCTCTTCAAAGGCTTCTCCTCGTTCTCGAGAAGAAGAAGATGAAGAAGATGATGTTAATGAAGACTTACAGTTTGCAGAATATTGCGAGAGCGTTAATACTTATGCGAACGAGTTGTCGCAAAGCCAAGACTTGCCATTCTTTGACCGTAAAGAACCAAAAATATCTAAATTGAAACAAAAATTGTTGGAAACGCAACCGACGAGAGAGCGATCGAAACGAGCCGCTGCTGCAGCTGCTAGCGAAAAATGGATCGAAGACGATTTGAACGTTCCTTTGCAAAAAATAACTCCAAAACCTACGAGGACGTCTAGAAAACGCGAAGCGCTCGAGGAGATTAACTGTTAAAAAGAAGAAGTCACAGACACTCAAAATACTTTAAACAATATATATTACTACTATACTACTATTAAATACATATACTACCGTTTTATTATACGGTACTATCAATTTTTATCATCTTTACTCTACAAACTATGTACTAGTACGGTATATCTAAATCTAAAATCAAGAAGACGTTTTTGCTTTTAAAATTAAATTCATTGTGTGTGGCGCAGTCAATCGAACGCGTAAATCAGAAATATCAATATCGTGCCCGCCTTCAACGAACCCATGTCTTTCTATTTGATAATCTTCTTCAACTCTGGCACATTTCAAAGCTTCTTCTGGAGTGATGATGTTCCTGGTTAAAGCTAAGCCGATGAGAAGTGATTTTGCAGCCGCAGCGGCGGCAAAAGTACACGTCATTTCCCACGCAGACAACGTCCTTAAGCGTTTCTCCATCAATAATTTAATTTCTTCCGTTTGCGGCGAAGCGAATATAGAATCTGAATGTAAATTCAGCACATCTCCAAACTCTGTTTTCGCCCATTTATGAACCTTTTCTAAGGTTTCTAATTGTAACTCTCTCAATTCCCCAGGTGGATGCGCGATCACGGCTTGATCTGCATCGAAGAACTCTAACAACTTCTTCTTGTGAAAATCAAAAACTTCTTGCTTACTCATATGATCTAAAGCAGTCGAAGCTAATTGCATCAAAGGCATCGTAAACGGCCTTATTAAATTGTCGTCCTGCATCGCCCACTCTTCCGCAATCGCGCACGCCATTAACTTATTCGGTAGAACGAACTTATTCCTCGTCGGTGATTTCAAAGGTTTATCGTCTAACAAAATCTCGTAAGTATCATGTCCTTCGTTCGTTTCCTTAATGTCTACTTTTTCATAATATTTCACTACGGTGCCGTCGCCTTGAATCGCGTTTGTATGGTCGCTCAATTGATACTCTCTTTCCTTGGAATTTCTCTTAATCTTTACGTCGTATTCTATTCTCTTCATTTCGCGTTGTTCTTTCGTTCGTTGTTCGTTCTTCTCTTGCGTGTCATATCTGTTCGGCGTAAACTCTTTGTTCGCTTTTTCGTTCATATCGAATTTCGATGGAAACTCTCTTTTCTTCGTTTCTTTCTCTTTCTTCGTCTCGTTTTCTTCCTCTTCCTCTTTCGCAGCAGCGGTATCTTTTAAAACAAAACCGTCGTCGTCGTCGTTCTTATTATTATTATTATTATTATTGTTATTATCGTCGCTGTTCTTCTTCTTCTTCAGAGTAGCGTTCATTTTCTCCTCTTCCTGTTTCCTCATCTCTCTTTGCATCATAAATTCGTTATTAACGTTTTGTTCGTGCTTAGTGTTGCGTAAGTTCCTGAAGGACTGTAAAAACGCTCGTTCGGCTCCGTCTGCATCAGTAGATCGAGAAGACGATGAGAAGGAACGACAGTTCGTATGACTAGTATCAGTAGTAGTAGTCATAGTATCAGTAGTACTCGTAGTATTAAGAATTGAAGGAAGACTTTGCGAAAGATTGAGAAAACTCTGAAACGATCTCGTTTTTCGAGCGGTTGAGAAGGCAGCCTTTTTAGTCCGCGATAGTATTGCCCACATCGTGTTCGTTAGATACATTACTCTTTGTTAGTTCTTCTTCTTCTTCGCAGAGCGCAGTTGTGTGAAAACGGTTTGTTTCAATGTCTATTATGACTATATTTATGACGCAGATGGTAAGTTTTGTCCCTGAAGCGAGGGAGAGCATCGTCAGCAGAGGGAGAAGAAATTTATAAAACGCGAATAAGAGATTTCTTTTCGCCGTTTCGAGGATTCAGCACTATATCGCACTACGTATCTATGGAGATACTCTTTTGCAAAGTATTCTCTCTGTTCAACCGTTCAACTAGTGGTACTATCGCTATTGATACTAAATACTACTGCTAATACTACTAATGATGATCGGCTCGCCGCAAGACTTTTCGAAATATCTCGCGAGCATTAAAGCTGCGGCGATCGAGTCCAACTTCGGATCATCTTTCGATAACTTTGATCGTTTCGTTAACGATAAAGCTTCTTCCGAAGTGAACGACTCGTCGTACATTTCAACTGGAACAGTTTCGAATTTTGTAGATTCCTCGGACGCTTTAGCTAACGCTTCGGCGAACTGTGTGCATATACGATCCATGCGTAACGACGTCGTTTTCGGTTTCTGTTTCTTCTTTTCATCATCATTTTTTTCATTTTTATTATCATCATCATCATCATTCGCGACGTTCGTGTTCTTCTTCTTCGTTGTTGGTATCGTTGTCGTTGTCGTCGTTCGTTGTTCGTCTTCGTCAACAAAGTGCGGTAAACCGACCACGAACACGTCTACGCACTCTCTCTCTCCAATTCTTAATATCTCCTCTATTAGCCATACTCTCGATTTGCCTTTACAGAAAATACTTTCAATTGGCCTCGGTGCTATTCCATCAAAATCGCTCACTGCTAAGCCAGTTTTAGAGAGTCCATAATCGACAGCTAACGCAGTCTGTTGTCGTTTGTCACTCTTTAACGACGACGTTTGCGTCTGCTGCGTCGTCCAGCTCTCATTATTTCTATTACGTCTGTCATTTCTTTTCATCTCCATTTTCGCTCGAGACATCTCTTCCTCTAACAAAGACCACGATCGTGTTTGTGTCTGTGATCGAGTAGAACTACTTTTATTACTATTAAATTCACTACTACTACTACTACTACTGTTCCTCTTCTGCTTCTGCTTCTTTGATTTCTCGTTCCTGTCAGTGGTCTCGTCATAACTGTCGTTATTGAGACGTGAGCGGGACCACTTTTGTTCAAGTCTTTGTTTCCTACTACTCCTACTACTCCTACTACTACCAGTATTGTTAGTAGTGTTACTATTGTTCGAGAGTACGTTATTTACTATCGGTCTTTGTTGATGTTTATAAATCATCATCTCTCAATCTCTCTCTCGTTTTCTTAGCCGTTTCACGATCATGGCAGTGTTTATGACTAACGAGGAACGAAGAAGAAGAAGAAGAAGAAGAAGAAGAAATCACGGAAGGAGAGCTTTGTTCCATGCATTACGCTTATTATGACGATGAGTAAACGCGAGAAAAATTAGTAATTATTTAATGCGCGAAAAAAAAATCAAATTATCAAAAACCGACTTCCAGACTTCAGACGAGGTTTATTTTCATCAGCAGAATAAACGAATAATACGCGTCATATTTGCACTCATCATAAACGGTCTTAAAATAAAATAAAGGACAAACAAACACGCCTATCGAAGAAAAAAATGGCATCTCTATCATCAACGCAATCGTTAACCACGAAATTATCTTCGCACGCATCGGCGAGAGCGCAATTTAAGCAACAATCATCATCTTCATCGGCTCAAAAACGGGCGCAATTTCGAGTTTACGCGCAAGCCGAAGCGACTAAGACTGAAGCCGCTCCAAAGGCGCCATGGTCGGCGCCGAAGTTGGACCCGAACACGCCTTCGCCGATCTTTGGTGGCTCAACTGGTGGTTTATTGAGAAAAGCGCAGGTTTGTATATTCGCATCGATTATGATAGCACTTCTTTCCGTGTTGCGCAACTGTCATATATACTATATTACATTTTATACTGAAAAGTTGAGCCGAAGAGGGAATGAGTTTTGAAAGCGCGCGCGATGCGTATCGAGTGTTTACGTGGTGATCACACGCGAATAATAAGCTCAAAATGATTAGATCAGATACTGAACGAAGTCATTTATTTGAATATTTAATTGGTTTTGCTTATATTGGTTCGCGCATGTGTATGATCATCGTCGTTAGTTTCGTTCTCGCGCGCTCGAGTGATCTAGATATCAAATATTTTATTTCCTCTACTTTTACTGATGATACGGCTGTTTAAATTGATATGTTGATACTAAATCTTCTTCTCACGCTACTAAAAAAAATTAGGTTGAAGAATTCTACGTCTTAACTTGGGAAGCAAAGAAAGAGCAAATCTTTGAAATGCCCACCGGCGGCGCTGCGATTATGCGCAAAGGCCCGAACTTATTAAAGCTCGCGAGAAAAGAACAATGCATGGCGTTGGTTACCGCGTTTCGCTCGAAGAAAATCGCCGACGGATGCATTTACAGAGTATTCCCGTCCGGTGAAGTTCAATACTTGCACCCGAAGGATGGCGTGTACCCAGAAAAGGTCAACGCCGGTCGTGTCGGAGCTAACCAAAACATGCGCTCCATCGGCAAGAACGTGAATCCGATCAAGGTCAAGTTTGGCGGTAAATCAACTTTTGACGTATAAAATAATACAAAAAATATATATATCTACGTAGCTAAATTAGTAAAAAAAGGAGAGAGAGGGAAGAGAATGACAAACGTTGTAATCACATTTATACATGAAAAGAGCGTGTTTGTGTAATAATTTATTAGAGTATGTTTCTTCTTCTTCTTCTCTCTCGCGCGCGTTTCCGGAACAGTCTGCTGCTGACTGTTTTCCTGCTGTTTTGCAGAGAGAGGAAGATCTGAAAGGATCTCGCTAAAAAATAAAAAAAGAAGAAGCCTGTGAGAGCGCATAAGCAGACGACGTCATTTGAACCCGAAACGGACAAAGGAACGAGCGCGAGACCAAAAATAATTAATACGTTCGTGCAGACCTGTTATCATCATCATCATCGTCGTCATGTCTTTTGTTATGTCATCGAGAACTTGTTTCACGAAACCTCTCAAGGCTTTGCAAAAATCGAAAACGATCAAATGCGCGAAACAGGCGAGGCCGATCACTAAAGCGACTGGGACGATGGTCGACGAGAACACTGGTATTAAGAAGATGCGCGATGGGATCAAAGAAGCCGCTGATGAGAACTTGCTTACGCCGAGATTTTACACCACTGGTACGCACGAGTTATATTACGTACGAGCGTGATGTGATATCGTTCGATCTTTCTTCTTCTTCCTTGAACGAGTTCCTGTTCTGGGCCGTATCTATCTCTATCTTCTTTTCATTATTATTGGGTAGATATCTTTTCATCCGTCGTTGTGTGTGTGCGTGATTTTAGCACTTCTGCGCTCTCTCCTCTTAATCATGGGATCTCTATTATTACGTTCAATAATACTTGTTTAACTAACCACTCGTTACTGCTCTGTTAACAAACATAATCTAAATACTACGTGTACGTACTGTACTACTTCTAATGAATAAAACAGATTTCGACGAAATGGAACGACTGTTCTCGACTGAGATAAATCCAACGCTCGACGAGGCTGAGATTTTCTCAATCTTGAACGAGTTCAGGGACGACTTTAACCAAAAACATTTCGTCAGAAACGATGAATTCAAGAAAGCAGCTGACGCGATCCAAGGCGAACAAAGAAGGATCTTCATTGAATTCTTAGAACGATCGTGCACGGCTGAGTTTTCTGGTTTCTTATTATACAAAGAACTCGGGAGAAGGTTGAAGAAAACGGCGCCGACGGTTGCGGAGATTTTTACTTTAATGTCTAGAGATGAAGCGAGACATGCTGGATTCTTGAACAAAGCGATGTCTGATTTTAACTTGGCCTTAGATCTCGGTTTCTTGACGAAGAATCGCCAATATACGTTCTTTAAGCCGAAATTTATTATGTACGCGACGTACTTATCCGAAAAGATCGGCTATTGGAGATATATCTCAATCTATCGTCACTTACAAGCGAATCCGGATGATCAATTATACCCAATTTTCAAGTACTTTGAGAACTGGTGCCAAGACGAGAACAGACACGGGGATTTCTTCTCCGCAATCTTGAAAGCGAGACCGGAGTTCTTGAACGACACGGAGGCGAAATTATGGTCCAGATTTTTCTGTTTATCCGTTTACGTTACGATGTACTTGAACGATCACTCGCGTTCGGAGTTCTATGAATCGTTGGGCATGGATACTACTAAATTCAACATGCACGTCATTCACCAAACGAACAAAACTACTGCGACGATCTTCCCGCAAGTCATCGATACTTACAACCCAAAGTTCAAGAACGGCCTTGACGCGATGTTATCGGCGAACCAAAAAATGGCCTCGATCTCTAAATCTGGAGACTCTGACATCGCTAAAGCGATCGCGAAAGCGCCTTTGATGGCCTCGTTCGCCACTGAGTTGATCAAATTAATGGTCTTGAAACCAGTCGACTCTGGATCTGTCGATACCGCACTCGAGAACCACGCCATGGACGTGAACGACCCGGCTTTCATGTACTAAATAATATATAAAAAGGCGGTCGGAGCGGAAAAGAACTGAATTGAATGAAGAAGAAGAGTACGATCGATGAAGACGAGATAGCAAATTAAAACACACACACATACTAACACACACACACACACACACTATATATATATATATATTAATATACAAAATACAAACACAATCTCTTGACACTTGGCGTTCTCGTTAAAAAAGTTTGTCTGCTGAAATAACTTCGTCATCACGAAGGACTCTCTCATTAACGAACACGAATGTAAAAGACGACGAACACGCTTGGTCACTGTTTAAACGAGTGTACTAATAAAAAATAATACGTAGTACTGTTTTGTACGCAGTTAACACTGATGTTCTCGTCGCATCAGCAGAGGTCGTTAACGAAAGAGCTCGAGCAAGTGCAGATTATTAACAAAAAACTTAAACGAGAACTTCAACTACAAATCGATTTAGTGGAACATGCGCAGATATGTAATAAACAGGCGACTCATAGGGCGGCGTTAGTCGAAGAGATCTCAAAGAAACACGAGGAAGATTTATTGATAGCGAGAACGAAGATAGAGGAAAACGAGAAAACTATCGAGAAATTAGCCAACGCGGTGTTGAAGAGAGAGAGAGAGTTAAAAGAGTCTAAGGCGAGTTTTGATGAAAAACAGAGCAAGGAAATCTTGATCTTAAGGAAGACTTATGAAGAAGAACATGAGATGAAGATGAACGATCGCGAGAGAGAACATGAAAGAGATATGAATGAAATTGGAAAGAGGTTCATGGACGAGAGACAATCGATAAATAGTGAGATGATTGATAGAATTCAGGAGATGAACGAAAAGTTTGAGACTGAACGAATGAGGATTGAAGAGTTAAATAAGACAGAAAGAGAGAGTTTGATCGAGAAAGAGCGAGAGAAACACCAAATGCAAGTGGAGTGTTTGCAGAAAGCGTGGAAAGTTACCAGCGATGATGATAGAAATAGTAATGAAAACGCGAAAGCGGCAGAAGCGGCTGCTAAAGAAGAAGCGTTGAGGGATCAAATAGGAAAACTCGAAGAAGAGTTTAATAAAGAAAAAGAGTTAAACGAACGACAGAGACAAGAACGAGATAGAGAACAAATTAGTAGTGAAAGTAGTATTACCGAGAAAGAAGAAGAACTCGAAAAAATGAATAAGCTATGTAAAGAGCAATTAGATACGATTAATCGCTTAGAAAGAGAAGTGAAGAGTTTAGACGACGTCATTGACGAACAGATATTATTACTCGAGGAAAATATGCAACAAATTACGTGGAATGAAGAGGAAAATAAACGTATTAGTAGTAGTATTAGTACTACTACTAACGCATTTGTGATGGAGGAAGAAACGCGCGTGATTTTAGAAAATGCGTGTATAGAAAAGCAAAAGATAATCGAATTGAAAGATAAAGAAATCTTTCAACTGAAAAGATCAATCGATACTTTGAATAAAGCTGCAGATACAAAGCGGCGCAATTTTGAAGAGCTTTTGAGCGAAAAGGAATCGAAACATCAATTGAATATCATGACTTTGCAATCGCGATTGGAAGCTGCTAGTTCAGCAGCAAAACAGCACTTTGAACTTTCGGCAAATTTAAAAAATCGGGTCGAAATCCTGGAGCGTCAAAATTCGAAGCGAATAATGCAAGAGTCCACTTTACGCGAGACTTCGTTGAACAAGCAAAGAAATTTAAAAAGCGAAAGCGAGAAAGAGAAAGAGAAGAAACCAGTAGTACCGGTAGTAGAAAGAGAAAAAACAACGACGACGACGACGAATAATGAAGCAGCGGCATTAGTAACAGTAGCAACAACCGAACCGTCTTCATCGCAACAACAACAACAACAACAACATCAAGACGTACAACAATCTTCAATATCTCCATCAACGAAAACAACAACGACAACAACAACAACAACAACAACAGCGTTCAGAGACGCACAGAAAGATATCACAAACTTAAAAAAAAAAGTAAGCGCAGCTCGCAAAAACGCTAAAATACAAAGTAGTAGTAATAACAGTAACGTTTCTTCGCCGACTAAAATTAATGATACTGACTCGAAGCAGAAGAGCGAGATTGAACAAATAAGTGAACGTTCGATCGTAAAAAGGGCAATCGAGGCTCAAAATAGGACGATCGAAGCCGCTAAAGGGTTATCCAGAATGGCCGAAACGAAGAAGACGCTGTCTTTTTGAACATTACTGTGTGCATAGCAGAAGAAATGGATACCGTGCAGGGTTAGATTACCCCAAAAAATCCCAATCGATTAACTTGACACTTTTAAACGCTTAATTATACCAAAAAAACAATGCTAATGAAGACAATATTGTAATTATGCACTGTTTAGCTCTTTTTTTTAATCGCGTCACACTTTTGACGTACGCCAGAGCGTGACTTGATAAAAAAAAGGCTCGCCCCAAATTCGTAAAATACACGAATATACGCGAACTTCAAACGGTCGTTTACCGATGAAATATTGTCTGAATCATCAACATATCACGGATACTTTGCATTCAAACAATCTTTTTCGGCATCATCGTCTTCTACGCGGATTCGATTGCTTCTTCTATCGCTCACGAGCGTTTTGGGATTTTTCTCACGAGCGCGTTTTTAGCGCTTTTATGAAGAGAAAAAGCAAGCTTTTCCACAAAACTCGACCGTTGACCTAATTAAAGAGAGAAGAAGGGAGAAAAGAGCCGTTTCCTACGTTATCGAGTGTCGCCGATGCGAATAACGGCATAAAAAATGATGGTTTTTTAGGTATTGAGGTGGAAAAGGGCTCTCGAAAAAAGCTGGGGAAAGGTTCATTTAGGGTGTATTTTATTATTTGGGCGAACTAATCAAGGGGTGAACTAACCCTGCACAGTATATATATTTTTTAATCATCAGATCAAGCACCATTACATGGAGATCTCTTTGACTATGAGTAGAATGGAATTTTCTTATGTTCAATAGAATCTTTTGCGGATATTCAGACTTTCGTATGAATATTTTGACACATGTTTCTTTTACCTGGTTTGCTATTACAAACTGTGCGAATTTCAATAAAATTCTGATATGTTTTCTCGTTAAAATCTATTTTCAAATAGTTATGAAAATGTTGCAATATAGTGTAGATGTAACAGGCCATAAATTGTGGAGAAAATAATTCTGTACCTAAAGTGTTTGCTCTTTTACTAATGTCTTTTGCTTCATTATCGTGACTCTTAGCCCA
>Ga0114998_10002255_pt1 | contig 14636 bp, 10 predicted proteins | sample ArcticOcean_MG_C_5_FD_87044 | JGI IMG/M metagenome (GOLD analysis project Ga0114998, IMG submission 87044) | Marine microbial communities from western Arctic Ocean - ArcticOcean_MG_CB4_138 | ecosystem: Environmental > Aquatic > Marine > Oceanic | place: Arctic Ocean: Canada Basin | collected...
CTACAAAGGGCAAGAAGTTGCCATCGTTGGCGGAGGAGATACTGCAGCAGAAGAAGCTACTTATTTAGCCAATATCTGTTCAAAAGTAACTATGCTAGTTCGAAAAGATGAGATGCGTGCTTCTAAAGTAATGCAGCGCCGAGTGATTGATACTCCAAATATTAAATTGCAATACAATACTGAAATTGATGAAGTAATCGGGGATATGGTTGTCGAGGGGTTAAGGATGATCAATAATAAAACTGGTGAAAAAGAAGAGATAGCTATCACTGGGCTTTTTATTGCCATTGGTCACAAACCTAATACCGATATTTTTGATGGACAATTGGACATGGACGATGCTGGTTATTTGATTACTAAAGAAAAATCTACGCATACCAATCTGCCAGGAGTTTTTGCCTCAGGAGATGTTCAAGACAAAGAATACAGACAAGCTGTAACTGCTGCTGGAACAGGCTGTATGGCTGCCCTAGATGCAGAGCGTTATTTACAAAGTCTTTAACTATTGATTTTTAATCAATTGTTTGCGCAGAAAAGCTGACAATGGATTCTTCTTGCTGCTGAAAGCTTATGTTGATCGGATTACAACATACTTCACAATCTTCTATGTATTCTGTCTGGTTTAAGGAACCGTCTAATAACATTGATATTTCTTCCCAACAATAGGGGCATTGAAAAAAATGCTCGATCATTAACTTTTTTTTAGAGCTTCTATTTCACTCACCAAATCTTCCCATTTTTTCATCAATTCGACCAACAACTTCTTTTTGTTTTCATAAGACTCAAAAAAGTTAAGCTTGCTAATGGTTTGGTCATAGTTTCTTTGCAACTCTAGATCAATTGCTTTCAATTCCCTTTCCAAATCAGCAATTTCTGTTTCTGTCTTAGCCAGTCTGTTGTTGATTGATTTGTTCTTCTTTTGTAAAGAATAGTCAGTGCCTTTGGGCTTTTCTTTCTTGACTTTTGGACTGTTTTTCTCCAGCTCCCTTAAACAGTTTAATTTTTTGTTTTCTAAATAAGCACTAATTCCTTCAAGGTGTAATTTAGTCTTAAAGTCTTTAAACTCTAAAACCTGATTGCAAAGACCTGACAAGAAATCCCTGTCGTGTGAAACCAAAAGTAAGGTACCCTCAAACTTTCCCAAAGCTTCCTTTAAAATGAGCTTTGATTGAATGTCTAGATGATTGGTGGGCTCATCCATCACCAAGACGTTAAAGGGTTGAAGTAACAGCTTGCATAAAGCCAATCTGTTGCGTTCTCCACCAGAAAGCACACTCACTTTTTTATCAACGCTGTCCCCCCGAAAAAGAAAAGCACCGAGTAAATCTCTTACCCTACTTCGATTTTCGTTTGTGGCAGCGTCCTCAACAATTTGGAGTATTGTTCTCGAGGGATCTAAAGTTTCCGATTGATTCTGAGCAAAATAACCAATTTCAACATTGTGACCCCTTGTCAGCTCCCCTTCCCCTTCTAAAACATCAACTAAAATTTTGGCTAAAGTTGATTTCCCTTGTCCGTTTTGCCCAACAAAGGCCAACTTTGTTCCTCGCTCGATAAAAAGGTCTACACCATGCAGCACCTTTTTTTCTCCATAACTTTTTGCCAAACCTCGGGACTCAAAAATCATTTTTCCTGGCTGAACAGAAACCGGAAATTTAAGCTTCATTGCTTGCGTTTCTTCCGCATCTACTTCTATACGGTCAACTTTGTCAAGTTTCTTTATAAGTGATTGCGCCATACTGGCCTTAGAGGCTTTCGCTCTAAAACGTTCGATGAGTTTTTCCGTTTGTTGTATTTCTTTTTCTTGATTTTTCTGGGCCGCCAGCTGTTGTACTCGAATTTCATTCCTAAGTTTGATGAACTCCGAATAGGATTTTTTTAAATCAAAATGGCGTTTATTTACGATTTCGACAGTTCTGTTCGTCACTTGATTTAAAAACATGATGTCGTGAGAAACCAAGACAACTGCCCCTTTGTATTTGGTTAGAAACTGTTCAAGCCATTCAATAGAGTCAATATCCAGATGGTTGGTTGGCTCATCTAAAAGCAAAACATCATGAGCTTTAAGTAAGATTTTAGCCAACTCTATTCTCATTCTCCACCCTCCCGAAAAAGTATTTGTAATTTGATATAGGTCAGTTTGAGTAAAGCCAAGTCCAGTAAGAATTCGCTCAGATTGCGCCTCATACTGATAGCCTCCTAAAATCTCAAACTCAGAACCCAAATCAGTGAGTTCTTGGATTAACTCCTGGTAGGATTGGCTTTCATAATCCTCTCTGATATTTAACATGATACTGATCTCTTCTTGCCTGTCTTGAATTTTCAACAATTCAGGAAAAGCCTGATAAGTTTCATTAAGAACTGTTCGGTGGTTGTCTACATCTAGTTCTTGGGGAAGATAACCCATAGAACAACTTTTTTCGAGAGATAGTGTTCCTGAGGAAGGACTGTTTTCTCGAGCTAATAATTTTAATAGTGTTGATTTCCCAGCTCCATTTTTACCAATCAATCCAATGCGATCTCCAGCGGCAATTCTAAAAGATACGTTTTCGAAAAGGACCTCTCCTCCGAAGGACACTGAAACACTTTGAACGTCAAGCATGGGTTTTCTTAAATTTAATTGCGAAAATAGTGATTTTCAAAACGTTTAATGTCAACCTCAGGAGGGAGTTTGGAAATTCCTTCAATATATTCGTAAAGCCATTGTGAAAGTAGTGGAGACATCATCACCCCCCTTGTGCCCAAACCATTAAGTATATAAGCGTTTTGATGCTTAGGATGTTTGCCAAGAAGAGGTCGTCGGTCAACTACCGTTGCCCTGACTTGCGCTTTATGGTCAATAATTTTATAGTCTACTAAAAGATTTTGTTGAAGCTTTTTGGTCAACCAATCTTTACCTTCCTCAGAGGTATTGGAAGTTTTATCAGTTCGATTGAAAGTAGCTCCTACCCAAAATTGGTTTTTTCCCAAGGGGACAATGAAAATTGGACCTTTAATGATTACTTCTTCATTTAGTTCATTGGACTCAATGAAAAGCATTTCACCTTTAGAGCCGACCAAAGGAAGGTAGTTAAACAATGGATTATTCACCGAATGAAAACCTTCACAGAAAACAATTTTTTTGGCTTTAATATCCTTAAAGGAAATGGAATTCTCCTCAAAATATAATTCAGAATAATCAATTTTATCAATAATTAAACGTTCCTTAATAGTCTGATCGAGATAGGTTTCAATTAATTTCTCAGTTGCCACCCGAGCTGAACAATGAACCTCGCCATAACCAAATGGGGATTGAATGTTTGTTAAAACTTCAGAACTTATAAGGTTAGCGGTCAAGTATTTTTCCAACAAAGGTTTTGAAGCTGCAACACTCCATTCGTTCTGTTCTAAAACACTATTCAGAATTCGATATATTGGTTTCGAATACAAGATCTGATCGTTGAGCGATTCTTGGATTTCATTATAAGACCGCAAGGCATGGTCCAAAAATTCTTCTGATTTCCAAACGGGATTGTATCGTTTTAGTACAGTTGGATTGATTATGCCAGCAGCGACATGAGAGGCACTTTTATCTTTGGGAGCGACGACACAAAAGTCTTTATTTTGTTTACGAAGTTGTTCGGCATAATTTAGGCCTGCAATTCCAAAACCAACAATTATTGAGTCTAACACATTGTTAAAATAAAAAAGCGTTACCGAAAGATAACGCTTTTAATTAATGGAGTTCAAATCTTAATTGTTCCACATATCTTGTTCGAAGTCACGTATTACAGATTTTATTTTTTCAGATTCTAATAAAATTCTTAATGCATCTTCGTATATGTAGTCTTTTACTTCTCGATCTTCATAAACATTTTCTTCTTTATAAATAATAGAATTAAAACGTCTGGAGTTTAGCATGTGATCATAAGTGATCGGCTGTGATGAGTTTCTCGTATTAAAGACTTTACTTTTGTTTAAAGAGGTTCTTGCATCAGGAAACCATAACCAGAATAATTCAACTAGATCTTCCTCTTCTCCCTTTGCTGTTTTAACAGCAACGTCTGGAGCGACAGGACACAAACCGAGTAAACGATATTTCAATTCACCCAAACGCTTGTCAAAATACCAAGTTCCTTTTATTTTATACTGACGAATTTCAGCAGCGGTAATACGTCTTCTCTCTATGAATTGGGGATCAACAAAGCCATCTGCATTGAACTGTTCATAACCAGCATCAGTAGTATCAATAGCTACAAGTCGCTCTTGAATTTCTTTGTAAGAAAGCTTTTCTTGAAAGTAAGAAGATTTATAAGCTTCCGTTATTTGGTCCTTACTCAGGCTTTTTTTCAAAACATCAAATAAAGATCTTCTGTCTGACCCAAGATTTAATGTATCCGTTGGATAGTAGTAAGGGAAATTAACTCTTTCGTCTAAATCAATTACCTCCCAAATAGTTTTGGACCATAGAACATCACGATCATCAACATAGCCGTAGGCAATTGGCGACTCATCATTAGCGGCAATCTGTTGTTCGTTTAAAACTCCAACTTCTTGTGGTAGTTTAGCGTTCAATAAATTTGCTTGCGCAAAAATAGCTGCTGAACCACTTAAGAGAAGAATAACGAATAATGACGATTTTAAAACTTGACTCATGATCTTAAGTTATTAGTTTACCAACTCACAAATTACAGGTGAAATTTTCTTGAATTTGTATGATGGGTTTTTTGGATTTACTACTTTAATATCAAAAATTTGAACTGATTGTCCTGCTTTAGCTCTCTTCAACGCGCTTTTAGCACGAGCATCTAGCTTATCTCCTTTGATATTTATGGTTGGTTGTCCAGGGACTTTAAATTTAAAACTTACAGTTTTGAGTGTAATGTCAAAATCGAAATCTTCTAACATTGCTCCTACAGATGAGATCTCCAAACTTGATTTAGGAATGGTTACTGATCCAGACTGTTTTCTCACAGTACCCTGAGGTGCGGGAATATCCTTAATTCTGAATTTAGTAGTTGTTGTTATTTTCTGACCATCAGGCATACTCCCACTAGCAGAAATGGTTATTTCTCTTCCTTTGCCAGGCGTCATGTTGTATTTACTTCCTTTAGCCTTTTTTAGACCGGGGGCAGTAGCTGATACTTTATTATCTGGGATACCAGGGATAGATATGGTCATAGGATTTTCTACACCACGATAAACAACGTTCATCTTATCTGCTGAAATAACTGCAGAATTGGGTTTTGATATTACAGCAAAAGACTGAATAACTGGTATCCTAGATTCTTTTCCTTCACTTAGGAAAACAAGATCACCTTTGATTTCATGATCACCAGGATTCCCAGCATTGATCTTAAGTTTAATCCCTCCTGCAATCAAATCGTAATCATTTGGTGTAAGGGGTCTTCCGTCAATAGTAAGGTTCACTGAATTAGGATTTTGTGCTCCACCTTTTCGACCTAAAACGACACTACCATCAAAAGTTTCACCCTGATAGTAAGCTCCTTTTTCAGTTTTTAAAAGACTGATATAATTAGATTCATTAACAGTAGAAGACATTTTCAACTCTTTTCCCATAAGAGTCGTTAGAACATCATGTTCTGTCTGGCGAATGTCATTTTGCATCAATGTTAGTTTCGCTAAGGATGATATCAATGGAAAACCTTTAAAATTTGAGTCAAGCCATGGTTGATCATTATTATCCTTGTTTTTAACATTAAAGTTCATGTCGCCAGTAAAAAATCTTGCCTCTACCATTTCAATGTATTCAGGATATTGACTACCGAAAACTTGAATTACGTGCATTTTATAATCTTGAATCATTTCCAAAAATTCTTTAGATGCAACTTTAGACCCTTCTTTAAACCAGATAACATCTAATGCTTCTCCTTTATCCATTTCTGAAAATTTTTCAAGTTTTGGATCTTTAAGTTTTTGTTTTTCAGTTATTTTATCCTTTATCTCGGATATTTTAGAATAAAAGGCGTCTGACTCTTTTTTTATTTGTTTTGCAGTCCTGTCGTGTCCGACCCATTTCCCTTCTTTTTCTTGAGCATTAACAGCAATGTTTTCATACAAATTATTATTACCATCAGCTACGCGGTTATTAGCGTCACTAATTTTAACGAACATCTGACCAAATCCATCGAGTACTTCCTTACTCACATTTAAAGCAAGCATTGTGATAAATACCAGGTACATCAAACTAATAAGTTTCTGCCTGGGTGTTTCTTTTGCTCCCGCCATTTTTTATTTTATTTTTTGTTCATTGCGTTAAGCATGCCATTGAATACCTGGTTGAGAGAAGCAAGGTTTGTGGATAAGACATCCATCTGTTCTTTCAATTTGTCTGCATTACTAGCAATCTGAGAATTATATGCAACGGAAACAGAAGTTGTATTGCCCGCAGATTTAGCTTGATTGGTATATAAATCATTCAATTGCTCCATTTTTGTTGTAGCGATAGATAATTGTTTAGCATAAGTTTCTGATGAAGCTGCTGCATTTGAAGCAGGTGAAAGAGCTTGAGCGGACGCTTCTAGATTCTTGATACTTTTGGTAAGGTTGTTCATTAAGGTAACATCCAACTTAGCCTCTTTAAGCATTTCGTCAATTTTAGAAGAAAGTCCAGGCTCTCCTCCAGCTGATTTAATTGCTGGTTTACCTCCCTTTATCCTTTTTACATAATCGTCATGCTCTTCTTTGATTTCTCCAGTATTGAGCGCTGCAACCGTGAAAATTAAAGCCTCAGTTCCTAAACCTAACCCAAGAACCAAACCTCCAGTAATTGGTCCAATTTCCAAGTGGAGAATCTTAAATAGTGCTCCAATAATAACTACCGCACCTCCTAAACCAAATAGCATGTGCATTGCCACTTTACCTCTTAATCTTTTTTTTAGTAATTTTTCGTCCATTTTGTAGAATTTATTGTTTTTGTAAAAATTATTTTATTTTGACCTTAGAAGCCCCTAGATTATCTTGAACCGTTCTAAAACCTATATAACTTCTTGCAGTGTCTGAGTATTCAAAGTCTCTTGAGCTTACCCTAAGATAATAAGCAACATCTTTCCAAGATCCTCCTCGAATTACTTTTCTAGCTTCTTCTCTTAAAGAGTAATTAGGGTTTAATGAAGCAACGTATTCGTAGGAACCTGAATCATAGGAGGAATTTGTCCATTCTGCAACATTCCCTGCCATATTATAGAGGTTGAAATCATTGGGTAAATAAGACCTTGCTTCCACAGTATACACGGCTTGATCAGAAGCATAATCCCCTCTTAATGGTTTAAAGTTTGCTAAAAAACATGCTCTATCATTTAACAAATATGGTCCTCCCCAAGGATAAGTTCCTGATGGAATTCCACCACGAGCTGCGTATTCCCATTCTGCTTCACTGGGCAATCTGAAACTATTTACGAGTGGTTTACCTTTAGATTTTTGATAGCTATTTTTAAATTGAGTTCTCCAATTACAAAACGCAACTGCCTGTCCCCATGATATTCCAACAACAGGATAATCTTGAAAAGCAGGGTGAGAAAAATACTCGTTATGCATAGGTTCGTTGTAGGAATAAATGAAATCTTTTATCCAAACTGTTGTATCTGGATATATTTCTATTTCTTCTTTTTTAATAAACGGTCTGCGGTCTATAAATTTATTTCTCGTTCTCTTAGACTCTTCAGCTGCACCCTGGGCATCAAACCAAGTATATTTATAAATCATCTTTGAAACGTCAATCTTCATCTCACCGTCGTACCATAAGTCTGGTGGTAAGTATAATGAGTCCATGACTTCTACATACGCTTGGTCAGGATACTCATCTGTACTCAATCGAATATCATTATCCCAATCAAGTGATCTTCCTTCGTATATATCTTCACTCAAATCATAATAATTTGTACGCATGTATTTTTGAAATTCACTCAAATCCGAAGTATCAGCGTTTTTGAAAGAAAATTCTGCAATTCCCTCTTGGCTTTCTTCACCCAATTCGAGCTCTTCTACTTTTCTAGCCAAAAGTGCCATGGTTACTGAATCTTTCACCCATCTAACAAACTGTAAATATTCAGAATTAGTTATTTCGGTTTCATCCATGAAAAACGAGGGAACAGTAACTGTTCTTGCAGCAGCGTTGTTCAACTGTGCAATGTCTTGGTCAGATTTTCCCATAATATAGGATCCTCCTTCAATCAATGTCATTCCGTATGGTTTTTCAGGAAACCATTTTTTTTGCTTTACCCCTATAAGTTCACCCCTGCCTTTTTTGCCGCAGCTAAAAACAGTGAAAGCTATAATAACGACTAGTACTAATCTTTTCATATTGTATGATAAACTTCCATCCTCAGAATTTGAGCACAAAAATAAATATTTTTTCACTATGTCTATCCCTTATATCCTTAAAACATCCAAGTTATGTAATAATTTTATTTTTTAAAAGGTTTTTGCCTCACATTTCAAATTCTTTTCGTCGCTTTCAACCACTTTTCTGGTAATTTGTCATTACAAGCTTCTAAATAATCTTTGTGTGTGCATGGTAATAACGCATTAGTTTTTATTTTATTACTTAGATAGTTTTCATTTGATATTTCCATCCACCATCTATTACTTTTTTCACTTTGATGAAAAACAAGTTCTCTATCAGATAAAGCAACAGTATACTTAATAAAACCATCACTCGTTAAAACTGGATATTCGGCAAATCTACAATTAAATCCTTCAATAAAATACCAAACAATTTGTGCTAAAAGTTTATGGAAAACATTGGACGGAATCAATTCAAACAAACCAAAAATACTCAAACGATCGCTTATCCCTGCATATCTGGCAAGGGCGCAAACCATCCTTGCATCAATTCCATTGGGGTTTCCAGAAGAGCTACCCGTTGCCTGCCAAGAAAGTGACTTCATGTCAAAACTAGCGATATCTGCGTCTCTAAAGTAAGGTTCTGATTGCCTCACGTCGTCAAGTAAAGCGCCCAATCTTACGGATTCAAAATATAACTTGTCCATTAAGTCCAGTTCTTCTTGAGCAATATAATAACTCTGATAACCGAGGTTTGAATAATTTAATAAGTAGTTGGGTTGCTCCATTATAATCCTGCTCATATAGGATCTTCCGGAAATCAGCTCCTCCTTTTGAGAAAAATCAAATTGATTGTCAACCGACACAATGTTTACCAATTGCTTGTTCATCTGGTAGGACTCATATAGTGGAAAAACTAAATCATGACTTCCTCCTAAAAAAATGGTTACAACATTAATTTGTTTTAAATAATGACAAATCTCTTTTAAAGCAAAATAAGTGTCTTCTGGAGTTTCTCCGTTAGGCAAGTTGCCTAGGTCACAAATTTTAAAATTCCAATTTCCAGGAAATAATTGATAAAATGATTTTCTGAAATCATCTAATTGACAACCAACTACAGGGAAAAAAGCATTTCTAGTTTCTTCCAAACCGATGATTGCAATTTTACAACCTTGAATTTCGGGGAAACCTGACTGTTTTGTGTGAATTTCTATACTCCTCCCCAAAGCCTGCTTAGGATGTAAAGCCATAGATGAAATAGCTTCCTCAGAGACAGGTATGAGTGATTCTAAACTCATTTCTTCTTTTTAACTGTTTTCTTTTTTACAGTTTTCTTTTTTGCAGATTTTTTCGGGGCTAAATATTTTAAGGCAACTTCCAAAGTGATTTTGGTGGTATCAATCTCTTTCCCAAGCTCTACTTTAGTTTTCCCCTTGATGATGTTGGACCTCCCCCAACGTGCTTTTTCAACACGAATTCCTTCCTCAGGCCAATTGTGGATTACCTTATCTTTTTCTTTCTGTATTTTATCGGTTATCAGCTCTTCAATCTCATCTACAGATAAATTATCAAAGTCATACTTCTTATTAACGTTGATAAACATTGAATTCCATTTAAGAAATGGTCCAAACCTTCCAACGCCTTTGCTTACAGGTAACTTTTCGTAGGTATAGATGGGTGCATCCGCTAGTCTTTTTTCTTCTATCAATTCAGTGGCTCGATCTAAATCTACACTCATAGGATCTTCCTCTTTTGGGAGAGAAACAAACATGGTTCCAAATTTGACATAAGGTCCAAATCTTCCATTATTTACTGTTACTTCTTCGGACTCATATTCCCCTAATGTTTTAGGAAGCTTAAACAATTCGAGTGCTTCGGCTAGAGAAATCGACTCTAGTTGTTGTCCTGGAGACAAACTTACAAAAACTGGTTTTTCTTCTTCCTCTGAATTTCCAATTTGGGCAATCGGCCCAAAGCGTCCCAGTCTAACTTTTACAACCCTTCCTGACGCAGGATCCTCTCCTAAAACGCGCTCTCCAGATTCTCTTTCAGCATTTTCACTTACATGGTTTACGGTTTTATGAAAATCTCCATAAAACTCCTTGATCGTTTTAATCCAATCTTCTGATCCGTCAGCAATTAAATCGAAACTTTGTTCAACTTTCGCTGTAAAGCTATAATCGAGTATGTTTTTAAAATTTGCAACTAAAAAATCATTGACAATCGCTCCTATGTCAGTAGGGGTTAATTTTCCTTTATCTGCCCCTACTTTTTCATTTAAAACTTTAGTTGTTATCTCATCATTCAAAAGTTTAATCTGAACATAATTTCGAATCTCTCCTTCAGAGATTCCTTTTTGAACGTATTTTCTATTTTGAATGGTTGAAATTGTTGGCGCATAAGTTGAAGGTCTTCCTATTCCTTGTTCTTCTAATTTTTTAACCAATGAAGCTTCTGAATATCGATAAGGTGGTCGAGTAAATCTTTGGTTAGAAATTATTTCTTTAAGATCTAAAACTTCTCCTTCACTAACCGCTGGTAAAAGACCACTTGTTTCATCGTTTTCATCGTCTACCCCTTCAAGATAAACTTTTAAAAACCCTTCAAATTTTATCACTTCACCTTTGGTAACAAAGAATTCGTTGTGAGAATTGGATGAAATTTTAAGCTGCGTTCGCTCTAGTTTAGCATCACTCATCTGAGAGGCAATTGCCCGCTTCCAGATTAATTCGTACAAACGAGATTGGTCATAGTCAATTGCGACTTGAGAGCGACTAAAGTCCGTAGGTCGAATGGCCTCGTGTGCTTCTTGAGCTGTCTTGTTTTTTGTTTTATATTTACGCTGCTTTACAAAAGAAGGCCCATAGAGCTTTTCTATTTGATTCATCGCACCTTGTTGCGCCTCCTTAGACAAGTTTACACTATCAGTTCTCATATAAGTTATAAGCCCTGCTTCATAGAGTCGCTGAGCCATATTCATGGTCTTACTCACTGAAAAATATAATTTCCTAGAGGCTTCTTGCTGTAATGTAGAAGTTGTAAACGGAGCCGTTGGAATCTTGGTCGCAGGTATAGTTTCGACACTGCTGACCTTGAACTGACTTCCTTTATTTTTTTCTAAAAATTCAAGTGTCTCCACTTTAGATTTGAATCCTTTGCTCAATTGAGCATTGATTGATTTATAATTATTTGTTTGAAAAAGTGCCTGAGTCTTGTAAGATTGTTCCGGTGAAAACGTGTTTATCTCACGTTCTCTTTCTACAATCAATCGAACAGAAACAGATTGCACCCTTCCCGCAGACAATCCTCCTTTAACTTTCTTCCACAAGACAGGAGACAATTCATAACCCACCAAACGATCCAAAACTCTTCTCGCTTGTTGTGCATTTACAAGGTTATAATCTATTTCTCTGGGATGCGCTATTGCATCCAAAATAGCGGTCTTCGTTATTTCGTGAAAGACAATGCGTTTTGTGTTTTTAGAATCGAGCTCCAAAGTGTTGGCAAGGTGCCATGCGATGGCCTCTCCTTCTCTATCTTCATCACTTGCTAGCCAGACAGTCTCCATTTTTTTTGCCAGTGACTTCAACTCACTAACAACTTTTTTCTTGTCCGAGGAAACAATGTATTTGGGTAAAAAATCTCCTTCAACATTCACTCCCAATTCATTGGCTGGAAGATCTGCAATGTGACCGAAACTCGAGGCTACTTTATAATCTTTCCCTAAAAACTTTTCTATGGTTTTCGCCTTTGCCGGGGACTCAACAATCACTAAATTACTTGCCATGGGTTCATATATATGATTGCAAAATTAGATAGTTTTTTTTTATGTCCTAATATGATTTAACATATAAAATTTAAATCTTGAAGAATTGAACTATAGACATTGCTTATTTGTGTTCAATGTTTATGGCAAGTTTGAGCTTTTACATTAAGTCAAGCAAAACATATTTAATTTGAATTTTAGAAATAAAAATTATTAAAAAAATATTAATTTTGGTAACTAGAATTAAAAATAGATACTATTTAATTTTAATCAAATGAAATCAAAAAACACCTATTTAGTACTTTTCCTTTCACTTTTTATGATTGGGTTCAAAGCGGATAATAAAACCCCTAAACTCAATGTCCTTTTCATTATTGCCGATGACTTGAATTGTGACATAGGTGTCTATGGACATCCTATTGTAAAAACGCCTAATATTGATCAATTGGCTAGAAATGGAGTCTTATTTGGGAATGCGCACAATCAGTTTCCCTTGTGCGGTCCTTCTAGGGCATCTTTTATGACAGGAATGTATGCCGATCAAACCAAACTAAAACACAACCGGGTGTATCTTAGACAAACTGTTCCCAAAGTCACCACCTTAGGTCAAAAGTTTAGAATGGAAGCTTACCACTCCATACGCATTGGAAAAATATATCATTATGATAACCCCGCCTCAATTGGAACATCTAGTTTTGACGATGTCTACACTTGGGATCAAACCATCAACCCCTATGGAAGAGATAAAATCGAGGAATATAAAATAAACACATTAAAACCTAATTCTTATGGCGGCACCCTCAGTTGGCTTGCAGCAGAAGGAACTGATGAAGAGCAAACTGATGGAATCGCAGCCAATGAAGCCAATGAACTTTTAGAGAAGTTCTCGAAAAATGGTGAAAATTTCTTTCTCGCGGTTGGGCTCTACAGACCGCACACTCCTTATGTGGCTCCCAAAAAATATTTTGATATGTATCCCCTCGAAGAAATCTCTGTTCCAAAAAGTTCTGCTGACTATCTAAAGACGTTGCCTCCAGCAGCAGCCAAATCGATAAGGGCTAAAAAAGAGCAAATTGACTTGGATGAAAAAACAGCTAAAACCGTTATTCAAGCCTATTATGCGACAACTTCTTTTGTTGATGCTCAAGTGGGAAGAATATTAGACAAGCTTAAAGAAACTGGATTGGATAAAAACACCATAATCGTTTTCACTTCCGATCATGGCTATCATATGGGAGAACATGGACACTGGCAAAAACAAACACTTTTTGACAATGCAACCAGAATTCCATTGGTTTTTTCAGGCCCTGGAATTAAAAAAGATGTAAAAATCCATAAGGCTCCAGTAGAAATGATTGACATCTATCCAACATTAATGGATTTGCTGGGAATGGAAACACCATCATTTGTCTCTGGAAAAAGCTTAGATCCCATGCTGAAGGACTCCTCCAAAAGTATTAGAAATAGTGCCTTAACAGAATGGTATGGTGGGTATTCAATCAAAACTAATCGTTATCGACTCACACAATGGGGAGAAAAAGGAACAGGAGGCTATGAACTCTATGACCATAATTCAGATAAAGAAGAACTTAATAATTTGGCTCAAAAACCCAAATATCAAAAAATAAAAGACTCATTGGTTTTAGTGATCAATCAGCGAATTGCAGAGGCGAGAAAGATACCCAAAGGATTGGGCCCTCAAATTGAAGGAGTCAGATCGATGAGGAAACCTAAAGGTATTCACGCTACAAAAAAACAGTAAAAGACTCATAACTATATTATACAATGTGTCTAAACACAATTCAGTTTATCAAGTGATAAACAATTGCAAGATATGTGGTAAGTGGTTAACTAACCAACCATATATCAAAATGGAATATGTATATATATTGATAGATTATCATAATTAAGTTAATTGTAGCAATATAGAATTAAACAATTCTACACCATCTTTACTGAGAGGGTACTGTTTAATCGCAGTACCCTCTTGTGGTTTCTAATAACATGACAAAATGTCCATTATTTGGTAATTTTATTATCTTTGTAAAACTATTCCTCCCAACTGTGGGGGGAAAGTAAAAATTGTGTAAAATAAATTGCAAGGTTTCCCGCCATAGAAATTTGTAAAAAAATATAAAGTGTTGAAAACCAAAACAGTAAGTATTAAGGAGAATAGGGGATTATCATCTTCCCCCCAACATTCCCTCCATAAAAATCCGAACAAATATAATGGAGAAGTACTTTATAATCAAGAAGTTACACCTAAAAAAACCCATAATAAACGAGTATATATAGAATCTTATGGCTGCCAGATGAATTTTTCTGACAGTGAAATCGTTGCTTCAGTTTTATCTAAAGAAGGGTATCACCCTACGCAAATGATGGAAAGCGCCGACTTGGTTTTGGTCAATACCTGCTCGATTCGCGAAAAAGCAGAATTAACCGTCAGAAAACGATTAGAGCTATTTAATAAATTAAAAAAGACGAACAAAAAATTAAAAATCGGGGTTTTGGGCTGCATGGCAGAGCGTTTGAAACATAAATTTCTTGAGGAAGAAAAAATGGTAGATATCGTTGTAGGACCAGA
>Ga0114998_10002257_pt1 | contig 14635 bp, 10 predicted proteins | sample ArcticOcean_MG_C_5_FD_87044 | JGI IMG/M metagenome (GOLD analysis project Ga0114998, IMG submission 87044) | Marine microbial communities from western Arctic Ocean - ArcticOcean_MG_CB4_138 | ecosystem: Environmental > Aquatic > Marine > Oceanic | place: Arctic Ocean: Canada Basin | collected...
ATAACTTTATGTATCACAACTCAAAAATAATATTTTAATTGATTAAATGTCATAGCCATAAGTTAAAAAAAAGCATAAACTCTGCTGAGTATTTATGTAAGTTTGCATTTCTAAATTCATTAGTTATGTTATCAGTTTCAAATCTTTCTGTTCAGTTTGGAAAACGCGTTTTATTTGATGAAGTAAATACTAGTTTTACTTCTGGCAATTGTTATGGTATCATAGGTGCCAATGGAGCGGGTAAATCAACATTTTTAAAAATTCTATCTGGAAAACAAGATGCAAATTCTGGTAATGTTTTTTTAGAACCTGGAAAACGCCTTTCTGTTTTAGAACAAAACCATAATGCTTATGATGAAAGTCCTGTTTTAGAGACTGTTTTAAAAGGCAATACTTCACTTTTTAAAGTCAAGTCTGAAATGGATATGCTATATGCTAAGGAAGATTTTTCTGATTCTGATGGTGACCGTGTAGGTGAATTACAAATAATATTTGAAGAAATGAATGGGTGGAATTCAGATAGTGAAGCAGCTGCTTTACTGTCAAACTTAGAGATTCCGGAAGTTTTTCATTATTCATTGATGTGTGATTTAGATGGTAAGCAAAAAGTAAGAGTATTATTGGCTCAAGCACTGTTTGGGAATCCAGATGTATTGATTATGGATGAGCCTACTAATGACCTTGACTATGACACGATTATGTGGTTAGAAGATTTCTTAGCTAATTACGATAATACAGTAATTGTAGTTTCACATGATCGCCATTTTTTAGATGCTGTTTGTACACATATTTCAGACATTGATTTTGGTAAAATTCATCACTTTTCAGGCAATTATACTTTTTGGTATGAATCCTCTCAATTGGCTGCTCGTCAACGTGCTCAGCAAAATAAAAAATCAGAAGAAAAGAAAAAAGAACTTCAAGAGTTTATTGCTCGGTTTTCTGCAAATGTTGCTAAATCAAAACAAGCAACCTCTAGAAAGAAAATGATTGACAAACTAGATATTGAAGAAATTAAACCTTCAAGCCGAAGATATCCTGCTATTATATATGATCAAGAGCGTGAAGCAGGAGATCAAATTTTAAATATTGAAAACCTATCTGTTTCAAAAGATGGAGTTTTTCTATTTAAAAATGTTCACCTTAATTTAGCAAAAGGTGATAAGGTAATTATTTATGCAAAAGACACACGAGCAATTTCTGCACTTTATGCAATACTTATGGGAGAACGTAAAGCCGATTCTGGTTCTTTCGATTGGGGTATTACCACTTCTCAAGCTTACCTACCACTAGATCATGATTCTTTTTTTGAAAACCCTATGAACCTAGTAGATTGGTTACGACAGTATGCCAAAACTGAAGAAGAGCGTGAGGAATTGTTTTTAAGGGGATTTTTGGGGAAAATGCTTTTTAGTGGAGAAGAAGCACTTAAAATGTCAAATGTGCTATCTGGTGGTGAAAAAGTACGCTGTATGCTCTCTAAAATGATGATGGAACGTGCAAACGTACTTTTATTAGAAGAGCCCACCAATCATTTAGATTTAGAGTCCATCACAGCATTCAATAATTCATTGAATAATTTTAAAGGTACCCTTTTGTTCAGTACTAGTGATCATGCTTTTGCACAGACTATAGGAACTCGTATTATCGAATTGACACCTAAAGGAGTTATTGATAGGCATGCAACATTTGATGAATACATGACTGATACCAAAATAAGGGAACTGAGAGAAAAAATGTTAGGATAATACTACTAAGATTTTCTATTGATTTGACTTCATCTATTCGAAAAACTTATAAGTATCTTAATTTTATACGTATTATATCAGTGGAATCAGATACTGAAAATTTAAAGTCTGAAAACATTGGTTTTTTAAATCCGGAATGATTAAAATCTGAAAAACCATAACCTTCTTTAGGGATCCCAAAAAAGTTATAACTCATTTTACCATTTATGTCCTCATCATCAAGTATAGCAATTCCATACTCACCTAATGGAAGTTTTACAGTCTCTTTAAAAACACCATTGATGAGTTTTTCCTTTGGAACAATCCAGTTTTTAAAAGATATATCATTTGTAAAATTTAATTGATCTGTAAAAATAGCAATAAGAATGTTTCCCTCTTTTGAATTTCGAAATTCATCAATTTCTATTGTTAGAGACTTCTGCCCATAAAGAAATGATCCATAAATTAGGACTAAAAATGTTATTATACCTAACTTCATTTTGATAACATAGATAACATTTGACAATAATTATTGTTTAACCAAGGATTGTTAAGGAAATTGATAAATAAAGTTTTATAATTAAAAAGTTATTTGTTAATTCTTATTAAGAATAAGTCTTACCAGAAAAAGGCATACAATCCTGATAGGATTATTAGCAAAGCAAAAGATCCAATATTAAAGATAGGGGAGGTAACAAAAATCCCTTTCTCTAGTTTAATGCTTTTGGCATCATCTTTATCCTTGTTTTCTTTTAAACTAACAATGGCAATTACTACCATAGACAAAATGGCTGTTAATCCCATTTGATCTAGAAAGGGTAGTGTGGGAAATAAGAAATCTAGCCCAGTTTCTGCCATCCATCCTTTTGGACCAATTTTAAAGAATAATGCGATTGGAATAGATAATAATGCGCCATAAATTGCACCTTTATTTGAAGTCTTCTTCCAAAACAGTCCCAGCACAAAAACTGCTAAAATTCCAGGACTCACAACACCGGTATATTCTTGTATGAATTGAAATGCTTGATCTATGCCTCCTAACAAAGGAGCCATAATTGTTGCAATAATTAGAGCCACCAAAGCAGATATACGTCCAACATTAACTGTTTTTTTATCGTTAGCATTTTTATTTATTAATTGCTTGTAAATATCCATTGTAAAAATAGTAGCTGTAGAATTTAACATTGACGCTAAAGAAGACACAATAGCTGCAGCTAATGCTGCAATTGCAATTCCTTTAAGTCCTGTGGGTAAAAACTGCATTAACCAAGGATATGCTTTGTCTGCTGCTCCAGAAGATGGAATGTTATTTACCCCTGCTTCACCAAGAGAAGCAAGAAGAGTAGGGTCGTTTACAATAACATAAGCAGCAATTCCAGGAATTACAACAATAATCGGGATAATCATCTTTAATCCAGCTGCAAATAAGATTCCTTTTTGAGATTCTTCTAATGATTTTGCGGCAAGAGTTCTTTGAATGATGTATTGGTTAAACCCCCAATAATATAGATTAGCAACCCACATACCTCCAATTAAAACTCCTATACCTGGAAGGTTCATGAATTCAGGATTAGAACGATCAAGAATCATATCGAATTTTTCAGGGACAGCATGATAGATAGTAGTAAGACCCTCAATAAATCCTTGACCTCCAGACACAGTATCTAAAGCAAGGTAGGTAGTTACTAGTCCTCCCAATATCAATACTACTACCTGAATTATATCAGTCCAGGCAACAGCAGATAGTCCTCCATATAATGAATAAGCTGCAGCAAATGCAGCAAGACCGATTACTCCAGTTAGCATATCAATTCCTAATATCGTTTGAAGCGCTAAACCTCCTAAATACATCACTGATGCAAGGTTAACAAATACATAAAGACCAATCCAAAAAACAGCTAAAATTGTTTTTAGTTGGCTTGAAAAACGTTTTTCAACAAATTCAGGTATGGTATAAAGTCCTTTTTTTATAAAGATTGGGAGAAAGAATTTTCCGACAATTATTAATGTTAATGCAGCCATCCATTCATAGGTAGCAATAGCTAACCCTACCGCAAATCCAGATCCAGACATGCCTATAAATTGTTCTGCAGAAATATTTGCAGCAATAAGAGAAGCCCCAATAGCCCACCATGGTAAGGATTTACTGGCTAAGAAATAATCTTCCGCACTCTTAGTTTCTCCTTTTTTATCACGGGAAACCCATAATCCAACTCCTAGGATTACAATAGCGTATATTCCAAAAACAGCGTAATCTAGCGTCTCAAAACTTGTATTCATTTTATTTTTTTAAGTGGAAAAAATCTAGTGCCAATAACACGAGTAGTTTTCGATTGTTATAATAATGCAAAATATAAAAAAAATGGCGCACGTACTAAAAAAGCGTATCTATGATGTTAACAGCTTTTTTATATTCGTCAGCATGCACAAATACACGTTGTACAAGGGGTGCTGGGATACCAAAACCTGCTAGACGAGCGGATTCACCCTCATCTTTTACTACAGGATTTATATTAATTTCTTCTAGTGATGCAACAATAAGGATAACATCAATACTCGATCCGGTAAAAAGGTGTGTGAAGCTATTTGATAACATAAAAGATGTAATCAAGTTTTATTGTATTTATTATTCCAAATGGCTGGGTTAAAGTTTTTACCCATTGAAAAACCGTAAAATAAAACAATAGAAGCGATTGCTTTAAAATTAAAAAATAAAAGCATCCAGTAGGTTGAAACACTTGGAGATTTTGTAAACATTGTCATGGGCATTACTTCAGTAGTTATAAAACTAATTGCCAATATTAATAGAAGCAGTGTCCATATATTTTTAAAAGGCCACATCTTTAATTTTCTGAGAGGATGCAAATCATTTCCCCATTTATGAACTAAATAATAAAAATCATTTCCCAAGGGTGCAAATAGTAATGGGTCATCTGCTTTTTCTAAACGAAATAAAACAGAGGGTGCCATTATTTTAAAACCACTTAGTTTTGTATTATGAATTTTCTCCAGATATTTAATGTCACTATGAGCAGAATCTGGAAGATTATTTTTAAAATATTTCAGATCTAAAAAACGTAATCTATAGTCAATAGCTACTTTTTTTATTTGTTTTATATGATATATTTTTTTTGGGTCTAAAAGATCAATACTAAAGGCATTAATTAATTTAATTTCAAAAGAAGAATATAAATTTATTAATGCCTTTTCTTGTTCTTCAAATGATAAGTCACAGGCTTTAGTTTTATCTAAAATCGTTTTTAAGTTTGTTCTTTGGAATAGATTTAAAATCATAAATTTATATTATTTATAACAAAAATACTAAATCACAGCATACAAAAGACTTATTATCAATAAGTAATTAACGTAATTTCGAATCAAATTCTTGCTCAAAATTTTTCTGTAATTCTTTCATAACCCTATCCACTTGTTTATCTGTTAATGTCTTGTTTTTATCTTGGAAAGTAAAACTTAATCCATATGATTTTTTACCCTTATCAAGGGTTTTACCCTTATATACATCAAATAAGTGGACTTCTTTTAAGATTTTCTTATTAGTATTTAAAGCTACTTTTTGTAAATCTTCAAATGATGTACTTTCATCAAGTAGCAAGGCAAAATCTCTTTTAACCATTGGATATTTAGCAACTTCTTCATAAGTCAAAGTATTTGTATAGGCATGATCAACAATCACATTCCAATTAAGTTCTGCTAAATAAACATTTTGACTAATACCAAACTTTTTATTTAATGATTTTGAAACTAGTCCATAGGTCCCTAAATTCTTTTTTTGATGGATTATATTAAAAGCTTCATCAAAATGAGGATGTGGGGTTATTTGCCATTCAATACCTGAAAGTCCTAGACTTTCTAACAAATCATTGAGCACTCCTTTTCCGTAAAAATAATTTGAAGGTGTGCTTGAATTCTCCCAATGTGATTCTACTACAGATCCAACTGTACTAATACTTAGACGCTTAGATTCTATAAACGAATCTTTCTTTTTCCCATAGATAGTTCCAAATTCAAAAATTTTTAGATTTTTATTTTGCCTATTTAAATTAAAAGAGATCACCTCTAAAGCATTAAAAATAAGTGATTGTCTCATATTAGATAAATCATTCCCTAAAGGATTTACTAGGGTAATTGGCGAATAAAAATCAGCAGTATAATCTGGAGAGGTTAAGGAATTGTTTATGGTTTCCATGAAGCCATTACCAGTTAATTTATTTGCAACAGCAGCTTCTAATTTATGTGAATCATTCCATTTATATGGAGGATTTGCTTCATATTGTAGGGGTTTTTCTTTAATATTGTTATAGCCATAAACACGTAATATTTCTTCAATTACATCAGCAGGTCTAGTAACATCAACGCGAAAATGAGGGATGGTAATTCCAATTCCTGAATCTGAAACGTTATTTATCTTAATTTCAAGGGCATTTAAAATTATATTTAAATCTTTTTCATTTATGGATTCTCCTATGGTACGTTCAATCGCTTCGTAGCTTAAAAATATTTGAGAATTTTCCTTTAGTTGCTTATTAAAAGATTGTAGATTAGAAGTTATAGTACCTCCAGATAGATTTTTAATTAAATTGGCTGCTCTTTTTAATGCGGTTATAACCATTTCAGGATCAATACCTCTTTCAAATCTAAAAGATGCATCTGTATTTAAGCCATGACGTTTTGAAGTCTTTCGGACACTAATGGGATCAAAATAAGCACTTTCCAAGAAAATAGATGTTGTAGTATCTGTCACCCCTGAATCTAATCCACCAAAAACACCCGCTATACAAAGTGGTTTTATGGTATCACAAATCATGAGATCTTCTTTGTCTAAGATTATTTCAATACCATCTAAGGTCTTAAATAGAGTTTTGTCGGGACATGTTTTTACAAAAATTCCATCAGAAATTTTAGCAGCATCAAATGCGTGTAAAGGTTGCCCAAGTTCATGTAAAACATAATTTGTAGCATCTACCACATTATTTTTTGGTCCGATACCAATAGCTTTTAATCTATTTTGGAGCCAAGTAGGAGATGGTGCTACTTTTATTCCGGAAATTGTTAGTCCATAATATTGAGAACACTTTTCTGAGTCTTCAATATTAATTTTAATCAGGTTGCTATTGTTTTCTTCATGGAAACTTGATGTTTCAGGAAAATTCCATTCAAAAGGTATTTTTCTTAACATGCAAATTGCTTTTAGATCACGTGCTACTCCCATATGACTCATTGCATCAGCTCGGTTAGGCGTTAAACCAATTTCAAAAACAATGTCATCTTCTACGTCAAACAAACTAGCTGCTGGAGCACCAGGATGATTACTATCATCTAATACCATGATGCCATCATGACTTTCTCCAAGACCTAATTCATCTTCTGCACAAATCATACCCATACTTACTTCACCTCTTATTTTGCTTTTATTGATGGTCAATTCATTTCCATCTTTCATCTGTAATACACTTCCTACTGTAGCGACTAAGACCTTTTGTCCCTTGGCTACGTTAGGAGCTCCACAAACAATAGGGACAATGTTGTCATTTCCAAGATTAACTTCAGTGATTTTTAATCGGTCTGCATTTGGATGTTGCTCACAGGAAATTACTTCTCCCACAAGAACACCTCTTAAACCTCCTTTAATACTTTCAAAGGCATTTGATCCCTCTACTTCAAGTCCTAAATCGGTTAATAGTTCTGAGGTTTTATCGATGGAAAGGTCTGTTTTAATAAACTGTTGCAACCAATTGTATGATATTTTCAAGGAGTATTTTTTTCTAATTAGAAATACAAATATAAGAATCTCTCTGTCCTTTTTAACTTATGAAATTCCAAATATTAGAATCAATTTTTAGGGATGAAAGAGTACGTTTAATAACCTGATGTTCTTGTCCTGTAAAATCAGGATCTTTTTTTATTATTTGTTGCGCAGTGTCTCGTGCGACTTTAAGCAGAGAACTATCTTTTATTACATCTGCTATTTTAAGCTCTAAAACACCACTTTGTTGAGTGCCCATTAGATTTCCGGGTCCGCGTAAGCGCAAGTCTACTTCAGCTATTTCAAAGCCATCATTAGTTTTTACCATTGTTTGTAGTCTTGTTTTTCCTTCTTCTGAAAGTTTAGATCCGCTCATTAAAATACAATAACTTTGATCAGATCCTCGTCCAACTCTACCACGAAGTTGATGAAGTTGTGAAAGTCCAAATCGCTCAGCACTTTCAATAACCATAACCGAGGCATTAGAAACATTTACGCCAACCTCAATTACTGTTGTTGCAATCATTATTTGTGTTTTTCCTTTTACAAAACGCTCCATTTCATAAGCCTTGTCGTCAGATTTCATTTTTCCATGAACAATACTAATTTGATACTTAGGTTTAGGAAAATCTCTGCTAATGCTTTGGTAACCATCCATTAAATCTTTATAATCTAATGTTTCAGATTCTTGAATTAATGGATATACAATATAAACTTGCCTACCAAGTTTAATTTGTTCTTTAATAAAAGCAAAAACATTGAGGCGATTATTGTCAAATCGATGTAATGTTTTGATTGGCTTTCTTCCAGGCGGAAGGCTGTCAATAACTGAGCTGTCTAAATCTCCATAAATACTCATTGCTAATGTTCTTGGAATTGGAGTTGCTGTCATGACTAGTACATGAGGTGGGATTTTATTTTTATGCCACAGTTTTGAGCGTTGTGCTACTCCAAAACGATGTTGTTCATCTATTATAGCTAGACCTAAATTTTTAAACTGTACTTTTTCTTCAAAAATTGCATGGGTACCTATTAAAATTGCTAAACTCCCTTTTTCTAATTCTTCATGAATCACAATTCTTTCTTTTTTTGTACTACTCCCAGTAAGTAAAGCACATTGCACATCTGTTCCTTTCAAAAGTGTACTTAGAGATTGAAAATGTTGTTGCGCTAGTATTTCAGTGGGTGCAACTAAACTAGCTTGAAAATCATTGTCTATGGCTATAAGCATTGAAAGTAAGGCCACAATTGTTTTTCCAGAGCCTACATCCCCCTGAAGTAGTCGATTCATTTGACGTCCAGATCCAAGATCAGTTCTTATTTCTTTTATGACTCTTTTTTGAGCCCCTGTAAGAGTAAATGGTAAATAATTTTTAAAGAAATCTTTAAACACAGGTCCTACTTCTGCAAACGAATGACCTTTAATTTTTTGTTTTCGCTGGTGATTTTTTAAAATCAATTGTAATTGCATATAAAAAAATTCCTCGAATTTTAGGCGAGCTTGAGCTCTTGCTAATGTATTCTGATTATCGGGATAGTGCACTTGATGTAGAGCTTCTTTTTTTGAAATTAATTTAAAATGATTGAGTAAGTAGGGGGGAAGAGTTTCCGATAAATCAGGCTCCTTTTCCAGTAGATTAGCGACTAGTTTTTGGACTACTCGCTGTGAAACTCCCTTGTTGATTAATTTCTCTGTAGATCTGTAGATAGGATAAAATACTGCTTTAAGGCCTTGCTTGAAAATACTTTCAAGTTCCATTTCTGGATGAGGCATGCTCGCTTGTCCATTAAACCAGTTGATACGTCCAAAAATTACATAAGGTTGATTGATTTTAAGTCCTTCTTTTATCCATTGATAGCCACGAAACCATACAAGTTGCATGTTGCCAGTTTCGTCTTGAAAATTAGCAACCATTCGTTTTCCTCGTTTTTGTTTTATGAAGTCAATAGAAGTTACAATTCCTTTAATTTGAAACTCCGCACTAGTATTGGGAAGTTGATTAATGGGATAGAATTTACTTCGATCAATATATCGATTTGGAAAAAAGTGAAGAAGGTCTTGATATGTTTGGATATTAAGCTCTTCCTTAAGTAAACGAGATCGTTCAGGACCTACTCCTTTAAGGTATTCAATTGCCGTGTGCATGACATCCATATATCGAAAAACTTGATGCTAATTTTTAAGATAGTCTAAGGCTAGGTTGGAAAGTGTTTTTACCCCCAATTTCATTGATGAATCATCAATAATAAATGAAGGGGTATGGTGCGAAGGAGCATCACTTTCTTTCATATCCAGTGGCGTGCCACCTAAAAAGAAAAAGAAACCAGGAATTTCATTTTGAAAATACGAAAAATCTTCTGCCAATGTAAGAGCATCCATAAGATTTACATTAGCTTTTCCTGCAGCTCTTTCAAGAGTTGGAAGCATTTGTTTGGTAAGTGCTAAATGATTAAATGTGACATCTGCGCCGTCTTGAATGTCTAATGTTGCTTCCGCTCTGTAAGCTTCTGCAATTGAGGGGACCATTTCATTCATTCGTTTGCGAAGTAATTCTTTCATTTCTTTATCTAACGTACGAATGGTACCTACCATTTCTAAATGTTCGGGAATAATATTAAAGCGAATACCAGAATGAATAGAACCTATGGTAATTACAGCTCCTTCTTTTGTTAATTCAGATTCACGGCTTATTAATGTTTGTAGACCATTGATGATTTGTGCACTAACAACAATAGGATCAATACTTTGCCAAGGGGTTGAGCCGTGTGCTTGTTTTCCTTTAACATTTATAACAAAACGCTGAGAGGATGCTAACATTCCTCCTGGTTTGTAAGTTATTTTACCTACATGTGATCCTGATCTAATATGCAGTCCAAAAATCGCATCTACTTTTGGGTTTTCTAAAACTCCTTCTTTTACCATTAATCTAGCTCCACCTTCTTCTCCGGGAGGCGGACCCTCTTCTGCAGGCTGAAAAATAAGTTTTACTGTTCCAGCAAAATCCTTGTTTTGAGTTAATACCTTAGCTACACCCATTAAAATTGAAACGTGTGCATCATGACCACATGCATGCATAACGCCTGTTTTTTTTCCATTAAAAGTAGATACAACCTCTGACTTAAAGGGTAAATTATTTCTTTCTGTAACAGGGAGCGCATCCATATCTGCTCGGAGTGCTACTACTTTTCCAGGATGGTTTCCTCTAATAATACCCACCACCCCAGTATGCGCGACTCCAGTCAGAACCTCAATGCCTAGTGATTTTAGGTGTGAGGTAATATATTCAGCTGTTTTAAACTCTCTATTGGAGAGTTCTGGATTTTGATGGAGATGATGCCTCCATTCAATTAACTTTGGTTCTAAATCATCAAAGTTAGCATCTTTTATTTGTCCATTAATGCTAGTTATTGCTATTAATAATGCGATTGAGTTAAAGAGTGATAAATGTTTCAATTTTTTTTTTAAATATAGATGTTTATAATTAATTTATTGAAAGGAATAACAAAATAAGGAAATACCTACTTTTAATGTCTCTATGAAAAATACAAATACTACATATATTGATGCCCTAAATGAAGCTCAACGTGGACCTGTTTTACACAAAGAAGGACCACTAATTGTTATTGCAGGTGCAGGTTCTGGAAAAACAAGAGTTCTTACCTACCGAATTGCCCATTTGATGGCTTCCGGGGTAGACTCCTTCTCTATTTTAGCTTTGACATTTACAAATAAAGCGGCCCGAGAAATGAAAGCAAGAATTGGAGACCTTGTTGGAGAGGGAGAGGCTAAAAATTTATGGATGGGTACTTTTCACTCTGTTTTTGCAAGAATATTAAGACAGGAAGCAGATAAATTAGGCTTTCCTTCCAATTTCACTATTTATGACACTCAAGATTCTGACCGTTTAATTTCTGCTATTATCAAAGAATTAGGTTTAGAAAAAGATATTTACAAATACAAGCAGGTTCGAAGCCGGATATCGGCTTTTAAAAATAGTCTAATCACCGTAAAAGCATACTTTAATGACGGAGATTTGCAAGAAGCAGATGCTATGTCTAGACGCCCTAAAATGGGTATGATTTACAAAGAATATGTCGAAAGATGCTTTAAAGCAGGTGCCATGGATTTTGACGATTTATTACTTCGAACAAATGAATTATTAAATCGTTATCCAGAAGTTTTAGCGAAATACCAAGATCGCTTCCGTTATATATTGGTGGATGAGTATCAAGATACTAATCATTCTCAATATTTAATAGTAAGAGCTTTGTCGGACCGCTATCAAAACATATGTGTTGTTGGAGATGATGCGCAAAGTATCTATGCTTTTAGAGGCGCAAACATCAATAACATTCTTAATTTTCAGAAAGATTATGATGATGTTGCACTTTATCGTTTAGAACAAAATTATCGATCTACTAAGACAATTGTAAATGCTGCAAATTCTATTATCAGCCACAATCAAACTAAAATAGATAAAGTTGTTTGGACTTCAAACTCCCAAGGAGAGTCTATCCAGATAAATCGAGTTGCAACAGATTCAGAGGAAGGAAGGCATGTATCTTCATCTATTTTTGATTTTAAAATGCAAGAACAACGAAAAAATGCAGATTTTGCTATTTTATATAGAACTAATGCCCAGTCAAGGGCTATGGAAGATGCGCTAAGAAAAAGAGATATTCCATACCGAATTTACGGTGGTCTTTCATTTTATCAACGAAAGGAAATTAAAGATGTATTAGCTTATTTAAGAATTGTAGTTAATCCTAAAGATGAGGAAAGCTTAAAGAGAATCATCAATTACCCTCCTAGAGGAATAGGACAGACGACTATTGATAAATTAGTGGTGGCATCTAAAGAACATAATTTAACCCTTTTTGAAACCGTATCACGTGCCAAAGAATTGAACATTCCAGTAAATGCAGGAACACTTTTAAAGTTAATGAATTTTACCACCTTAATGCAACGATTTCATATTGAAAACGAAAACTTAAATGCATTTGAGATTACCGATTTGATCACTAAGAAAATTGGATTGGTTCAAGAGCTTAAAAAAGACGCTACCCCCGAGGGCATTGCACGAATAGAAAATATTGAAGAACTATTAAATGGAATTCGAGATTTCACTGAAGGACAAGAAGAGTTAGCAGATGCCACAGGAAGTTTAACTGAATTTTTAGAGGATGTTGCCTTGGCTACTGACTTAGACAAAGATGATGATCCTAATAGTGATAGAGTTGCTTTAATGACAATACATCTTGCAAAGGGATTAGAGTTTCCCTATGTATTCATTGTTGGATTAGAAGAGGACTTATTTCCTTCTGCAATGAGTTTAAATACACGATCAGAATTAGAAGAAGAACGACGCTTATTTTATGTAGCCTTAACACGAGCAGAAGAACGTGTTTTTCTTTCCTATTCCTTATCAAGGTACAGGTGGGGAAAATTAATAGATGCAGAGCCTAGTCGTTTCATTGAAGAAATTGAAAGCCAGTATGTTAATCATATTATTCCAAAAGACACATACAATTATAAACCACTTATTAATACATCTATTTTCGGAGAACCAACTCAATTTAATTCTCCTAAGAAACCAGTTAAGACCCCAGTCAAGTTAAATACAGCACCCACAATTACTCAGTTAAAAAAATTACGTAAAATTGAGCCTAATTTAACTGAAGTATCTTTGGAGAAGATTACGCTATTAGAAGGTATGGAGGTAGAACATACAAGATTTGGTAAGGGTATAGTTCAAAACATAGAAGGCAAAGGAGCTGATAAAAAAGCTGCCATTGCCTTCAAAGGATTTGGAGTTAAAAATCTTCTTCTGCGATTTGCTAAACTTAATATTAAGTCCTAATCATTGAATTTAAAATCAGGTTTTTTAAAATTATTTTAGTTTTTTATTTACTTTAAAATAGTTCACAAAAAAAGGCTATATTATGAATATAGCCTTTTAAATACTGGTCTAATGTTTTTTATTTTGCAGCTTCCATTCCTTGTTCTATCATACTATAAAACTGGTCTAATTTAGGAAGTACGATAATTCTTGTACGTCTATTTTTAGCTCTGTTTGAAGAAGTATCATTGTCTGCTACAGGAACGTAGTAACTTCTACCTGCAGCAGTCATACGTGCAGGAGCAACACCAAAGTCTTTTTCAAGTATACGAACAACTGCGGTTGCTCTTTTAACAGAAAGATCCCAGTTATCAACAATACCATCTGCTTTAATTGGCACATTATCAGAATGGCCTTCTACCATAAACTCAAGCTCTGGCTTATTGTTAACAACAGTTGCAACTTTTCCAAGTACTTCTTTAGCACGAGAAGTTACAGTATAGCTCCCACTTCTGAATAATAGTTTATCTGAAATTGAAACATAAACAACACCTTTTTCAACATTAATTTCAATGTCTTCATCGCTCATATCACCTAAAACTCCTTTAAGACTCGTAACTAATGCAAGGGTTACCGAATCTTTTTTGGTAACCGCATCTTGCATACGTTGAATGCGAACATCTTTTTCTTTCATACTTTCAAGAGAAATTTCAAGGTTTTCAGCGCCTTTTTGTGAAAGGGTAGTAAGATTTCCAATGTTACTAATTAAGTCTCGGTTATTGGCGGTCAAAAAGTTGTTTTGTTCTTGTAAAGATTTTAATGTTGCCATTGCAGTTTCTTTTTCCTCATCACAAGAGTTTAGTTTAACTGTAGCAGAATCTAGTAGATTTTTTGTGTTTTGTTGTAATTCTTCAAGTTCTGTGAATTTTTTTTGTGATACACAAGATGATAATAATATACCTGAGATCACTAAAGCGATTGCTTTCTTCATAATATTTTTAAATTTAAAATTTTATACAATGCAAATTAAATGAAAATATTCTATTCTCTATTCAAATCCTTAAAAATTAATTTTTTCTCCTTTATGAATGATAATATAATATTCCTTGTGTAAAAGTAATTTTCTTTTTTTATGGATATGTTAGATTTTGTCTTTATTGATTTAAATCTTCTATAAAACGCAAAATGAGCCTTAATGATTGCTAACGAAGAATTAAACTTTAAATTAAACAGATAATAAATACCAATTATACCGTCCCAACATAATCTCCTGAAAATTCTCCAAGCTAATTTTTCAGGGGGCA
>Ga0114998_10002259_pt1 | contig 14632 bp, 20 predicted proteins | sample ArcticOcean_MG_C_5_FD_87044 | JGI IMG/M metagenome (GOLD analysis project Ga0114998, IMG submission 87044) | Marine microbial communities from western Arctic Ocean - ArcticOcean_MG_CB4_138 | ecosystem: Environmental > Aquatic > Marine > Oceanic | place: Arctic Ocean: Canada Basin | collected...
ATAGGATCTTTAGGTTTAAACTTTTCAACGAATGGTTCCATGTTTATATAAACAGAATCCGTATCAATAGCAATAACATAGTCTTTATCTGTCTTTAACATTTTATTGATGTTATCGTTAATTGCTTTCTCTCCCCAACGTATCACAGTTTGTCCAGTTAGGGTTACCGATTCAGCTAGAGCATTATCAAAATATTTAAAATACTTACTCGCCATAGCACCGTATAATGAGTTTAGAAGTATTTTAATTGTATATTGAGTATTGTTTAACTTATTAACCTCATACTTTAATTCTATATCTTTTGTTTTTTCGTATTGAGATTCTAAGGCCAACATTTCTTTTTTAATCTCAGTTCGCTCTTTATAATAATCCATGATAACTTCTGGGATGATACCAAGTTTATCTTTCTTAAATGCTACACCAGAAGCACAGACAGCATACTTGTCGCTGATTGGTTTAGATCTATCAACATTTAAATATGTTGTAACCCCTTGAGGAAATCTAGAGTCAGCCAAAGTTTCTACTGATATATTTTGCTGTACAATAATATTAGGATATAGTGAATTCAAGTCAAAAGATACAACCCATTTATGTGCACCAACTTGTGGATTCTTAACATAACCACCAGCGATTATACATTGTTTACCATTTCCCTTAGTATGGGATTTAAAATCTCCTGCTATGTTAGAATTGGAAGGGTTGTTTATAGATGTTGGTGTAGAACCCCATACATTATAATCAACTTTTTTTATTTTATCAACAGGGGATATAAGGTTTTGACTTATTAACCTACGATATATGATTGATTCCCATATAGCTGTTGTGCCAAATGCATCATTAATATTTACACCACCTCTATATGCCATAGTTAAACATAAAGATATTAAATCTAATCTCTTATCTAATCTTTCGATTAACTCAACATCTTTAATATTATAATCAATAAATTTCTGATGGTCTTCTTTATATAAAGTATAAAGATTCCCATGCTCATCATATGAAAGTTTACCCTCTTCTAATACCACGTGAGCGACATGGTCTAGTCTGTATGATTCTAATTGACCAAAGAGTCCAGTACCAAACTTTTTAAACAGTTCTAGATAATCTGTTTGTTGTAAACCAACCAACTCATATGTATTTTGTTCGCCATGTATATTTTTAAATGTTCTTGGTTTAACTAATTTCCATGGGGATAGTTCGTTAACCGCTCTATCACTTATTACAGAACGAATACGATTAACAAGATAGGGGATATCAAAGAAGGCTATATTCCATCCTGTTAATAAATCGGGCATATTGTTTGTCCAGTACATAAGAAACTTTAATAATAATTCTTGTTCAGAATTACAAAAGGTATAATTTATATTACCTTTAAGATTATCTAATACTGTATCTTCTGGATTATATTCACCCAATCCCCAAACATAATATGTATCATCTTTACTAGACTTTAGTGAAATAGATATGACTGGATAGGCCGCTTCATCAGGAGTAGGAAATCCATCATCACTTGCTACCTCAATATCAAAGTTTACAATATTAATATCGTCAATATTAAATTCTATATCTCTTGGGAATTTTTGTGTGATGAATTCGTGTATGTAATTTGTTGTACCGAATACTGTAAAGTCTTCTACGCCTCGATATTGTTTTACAAATTCTGTAGCAGATCGCATATCATTAAATGGTCGTTTCTTAACATTATGACCGAATATTGATTTAAATTTTGTTTTTTCTTTTGTTGGTAAATAAAGTGTAGGACAGAATTTTACTTTGTAAGACTCTTTTCTTCCATTATTATAACCACGATACAGTAATTCATTACCATACCTATTAACTGATGTATACATTCTCATAACAATAATTATACTCTATTTTGTCATTAAAGTAAATAGATTTAAAATAAAAAAAGGGTGGAAATTAATCCACCCTTATACGGCTCGCATTCTTATTTTAATTTAGAAATTGAAGCACGGTTGAGTGCTATTAATATTTGATTAACATCGACATGTTCTGCGGCAGCATATTCTTTAGCAGTTTTTTCATTCTGCCTAAAAGCTTTTGCTAATTTAGAATTGTCCATTCCGATGTCAAAAAAAGAATTAAATAGACTCATTGAGTAGTTGGTTATTGCTTGCATTTTTTGGTTTCCCCTTTAGATTATTAATTGTTATCTTTCGGGGACGCATGTCTTCTGGTACGACTTTCTCCAAATTAATTGTAAGTAAGCCAGCATCTAAACTTGCTCCTGTAACCTCTACAAATTCTGAAAGCCTAAAAGACCTTTCGAATTTACGACCGCTAATACCTTTATGTACATAAAGTTCTTGACTTCTTCGATGTTCTCTATTGCCCTTAATGGTCAATATCCCATCATGTACTGTAAGATCCATGTCATCTTCCTTAAAACCCACAACTGCGAGTTCAATGATGTATTCATCTTCGTTTACTTTTACTACATTGTGAGGTGGATAATGGTCTTTTTGTAAAGCGATTTTTTCCAAGTCATTAAAAATGTGGTCAAAGCCAACGAAGGCACCACGAGGAATGCTAAATGTGTTTGTGCTTGTCATTTGTTAATCTCCTTTTACTGATAAGCAAGATTGTAAAGTAGGACCCGATTACTCGGTATCCGTTTTTATTTATACTTTTTATTATATACCTTTTAATTAAAAAAGTAAATAGTTTTTATAAAATTATATCATTAATGGAAGAATGCCCTGCGATAGTTATTCTTTTGCTAGTTGGTTGTACACTATGTTCAGCACTACCATTTTGACATATTAAATCTCCTGGAGTTAAAGAGATGGGGTCATAATCTTTAAATTTCCAATCGGTCGACCCAATTAGGTTTATACAAATTAAATAGCTTGGAATTGAAGAACCTATTTCTAAGTCTTTGTGCCAATCAGTACCTAAATCAGCATCACTTAAACTAATCCAACAAGTAACTTTATGTTGTTTAAATATTTTACTGAATAGATGTTCAGAGAAATACTCCACTATACTTATTTCTTTATTGCCTGATTTATATGCGCCATGTTTTTTAATGGGGAATTTAGTATAACCTATGTTATTATAGGAAATATCTTTTTTTCTTACATGGGCATATTCATTAAACTCTTCCCACCGAACATCTTCGTAATCTTTAAAGTTTGGGTATGACTTTAATTTTATAGGATCTTTATTTTTATATGCTTCTGTTATTATTTTTATATTATCATTGCATATATCAATCAAGTTAATTTATTTCCTATATTATATTTTGGACACAATTCCCAATTGGCTTTTTCTTTAAATGATATTATTTTTATTTGTCTTAGAGGTGCTAATAAAATTAGTTTCTCTTTATTATCAATAGTAACTAAACCCCAATCACTCATAAGTTGTGCAATAGTGTTACGTCTAGCAATGTCTGATTCTTCTAGATCTGACTTTTTTCCATCAAGTAAAAATAGTTCTTTGAAATGTACTATGAAATATCTACCTTGTTTATGTAGTATATGGCATGATTGATAAAGCTTCTGGTCTTTCCTAGATGCTATTCCAATCCGTGTTAGTGTTTCTCGGACTTTTAAAAAATCATCGGGTTCGTTGAGAGTTATCTCAAGCATTGAATTAGGTGTCCACTCTACTAAATTATTTTCTTCCACCTTTATAAACCTTTTCGTTTAATTCTTTTATTTGTTGTTTGGAAAGTAGTTTAAGAACCTGAATGGCTTTTTCTTTGCTATATCCATAATACTCTTTAACTACATTCACATCATCTTCAGTCTCAGGTTTAAACCATTTACTGAATCTTTTTCTTTTTCTAATTATATTTATATAAAACTTGAATTGTAACTTTTTATCTAGGTGGTGGTTGATATTCATTTCATTTGCCATTAAGATAGTATCATTAAAATAAGATAACCCACGATTTACCATAAAAGGATTATACCCTTTCTCTGATAAGTCATCAACCATTATATCTTCTTTAGTATCATTTATTGCTTTTAAATATTCAAATGGATTCATTAGAACCAACCTAACTTAGTACCATTATGTGCTATGATAAAGAAACAAGCAAGCATATGTGTTAATACCCATACGGTCCTAATTATAGCGGCAATATCACTTTCGATATTATCATCAGATATCTTAGAACCTATTGTCTTTGCCCATATTCTCCAAAACTTCATGACTTTACTTTCACTCTTTCTCTTAATTCTGAACTACTGAATGAATGTTTCCTAGTATTATAATGTACTTCCATTTTAGCACCATCATTCCATAGTAACTTACAAAGAGATTTTCCTGTATAATCAAGTTCTTTATATTCTTCACCTATAAATCTAACATCTATTATATCTTCATGGGTTAATAAGAAATCTAATAAATCCTTTTCAGTAGTATATGGAACAATCTCATCTACATACTTACATGCGGATAGTTGTATATATCTTTCTACTATACTTTGTACAGGTTTATTTTTCTTTGGTCTATCAATCGTAGGGTCTGTCTGTAAACCAACCATTAGATGGTCACAGTAATTTTTAGCTTCTTTTAACATTGATACATGCCCAGCATGAAACAAATCAAATGTGGAACATGTAAATCCTATTTTATTATTTGAACTTGACATTTGCCATAACCTCTGTTAAACACGCAACAGCATTAAGTTCGTGGTCTGCTACAAAAGAATTCTTATATTGATAATCAGCAAGAATAAGAACAAGTTGTGGTATAGAAGAACCATCAACAACAGTTTCCATTTTATCATATATATTTCTTATAATAACAGAGAAATCTGTATCGATATTATTTGCTACCCATTGACGCATTTTCTTAAAGTCTTTTTCTTTAAGAGTAATGAATAGATTATTAAAATTAGCATCCGAAACGTTATTTAATATATCCGAGTCGATATTACCACTAATAGAATATCTTTGTAATTCATTAAGAACTCTTCTCCAATCAGGGCAATACTTCATAATCAATTCGGCGATTACTTTAGTATCATACGTGACACCTTCAGTTTCCAGAATGGTTTGAACTCTTTTCATAAACTGCCCAGCAAGGTCTACCATTTGCTTTTTAGTTGCATTAAATTCATACACACCACAACGTGAGTGTAGGGGTTCAATTATTCTATTCTTAAAGTTACATGTTAGAATAAATCTACAGTTATTAGAAAATTCTTCTATGAATGCTCTTAGAGCAGGTTGAGTTGATTGAGCATTAAGGTAATCTGCTTCATCAAGAATAACAACTTTATATCCACCTTGTAAAGAAACAGTAGACGCAAATTGTTTTATTTTAGTTCTTAATGTATCAATGTTACCTTCTTCAGAACCATTAACAATAAGATAATCTAATTCTAACTCATTACATAAAGCTTTGGCGACAGTTGTTTTACCAAGACCAGCACTTCCTGTAAAAAGCATATTAGGTATTTCTTTACCCTCAACAATTTTAATAAAAGTATTTTTAAGGGTATCTGGTAAAATAACATCAGATATCCTTTTGGGCCGATATTTCTCGACCCATAGAAATTCACTAGACATAATATATCTCTCATCATAATAAAGTTAATAAAGATTAATCATCAACACTCATAGCTTGTTCCTGTTCCATCGACTCGATGATTTGTATCATTTGAACACATTGGTCACGTAAAGCTCCGATTGTTGAGAATTCTTCTCCTTTAAAACCACCTCTTTGTGCCACCGCATCTACGACTGCAACTGAACTTCTGGCGACTCTATTTGCTAGATCCCTTAGTTGTGCCACCGCAGTATCAGCTACTGGTTTTGGATCTGGTGTTGCCAAGTTTATTTCTGTTTCTGTTTTTGCCATCATTAGCCTCCATAAGTTGATGTTTTTTCAAGAGCAATCCAATATTGGATATTACTTGCTTTGTTAGTAAAGTTTGATATAAATTTCGAAGAGATGTTCACATCATAATCACCTTGTACAATCTTTAGATTTTCTATATTTAGAATAAATTTAAAATCTTCTGATTGAGAAGAACCCGGTACATCAATGTTAAAACTATTTGCTGTTGAGTTTTCATTTTCTGTTATAGAAAGGTTAATAAGGTTATTACTTCCTGTAATAATTAAATCTTTATATCCTAGTGCAGATGATGCGCTTCTCAATTTAGCAATAGTTTTTTCATCCAGAATAAATTGGACTTCAGCTTCAGGCATAGCTATGTCTTTTTCTGAGGTTGTTATTGTATCTGGTGATGCGAAAAAATATTTGATAGCTGAAAGGCCACTTGAGTCTTTTATACTCACAGACTTTTCTTCAAATTCTAAATTGGGTTTATCTACAAGAGATAACACACTTATAAATTGTCCTAGGTCATAAACTGCAAAATCACGTGGAAAGTCCACGTCAACTGTAGCTTTAGCCAAAACATTTCTTGCTTCAGATATTGTTCTAATTTCATTACCTTGTTTAATCAATATGTTTTGATTAATGGTAGCAAAGTTTCTTAATACCTGAAGGACGTTTTCATTTAACTCCATAATATACTCCTTTGGTTGTTTGGTCTTATTATTATACTATAATTCTTATTGAAAGTAAATATGTTTTTTAAAATACCATATCATTATTATTCTTTCTTAATTCATCCTTTAAAAAAAGTTTGGTCATTTCTATATTTTGTTTTAACTTTAATTCATAATTGTGTACATGTCGTTTTGATTTAATATCATATTGAGGAATTCCTATATGCTTTAATATAGTTTTTGTACTAATCTCTTTCATATCAAATAAAGTATCATAATTATCATATCGAATATATTGAGAATATGATTTTGCAAATGTTTGTATTACAGGTAAAAAAATATTGAACTCTTTTATTTCAGTAGGTCTTTTATACAAACCCGTATTATTCCAACCTATGTAACACTGATAACCGTAACTAAGAAAGACTCTCCAAACATCCGTATTTAATAACTTAATTTTTTCATAGCCTTTATAAAAAGTTGTAAACCAATCTGGGAAATTATCTATATGCCCTACCATATACTTTATAAAGTACTCGGTACCTTTTACTCTACTCTCCTCTAAGAAATCTATTTTTAATTGATTATAGTCTTTCTTAAACGTACCGGGTTGCATATTATCTGGAGAGAAATACTCTCCAAGAAACTTTTGACTTTCTAATTGTTGAAAATGGTTTTTGACCCAAGAACTAGCTGTTCTTGGATGTGCGATTAATACATAGTTTGTCATTTTATTTTACTGAAATTCTTTTCTTTATGGAATTCTAATTTGCTATCGAACTTGCCATCTAAGATATCCCCTTTATGTGATATAACAAAGATGTTACTATCATCTGGTAAAGTATGAAGTATTTTAAATAAGTTTTCAATACCATCATAATCAAGACTAGAATCAAATGTTTCATCTAGTATTAATAGATTAGTTGATACTGAATTTTTCATCTTAGCTATTTGTCGCCAAGTAAATAATAATGCTAAATCTATTCTTTGTTTCTCACCCTCAGAGAATGAATCATAACTAAAATCATCTCGGTGTCTAGAACGAATAGTTTCTTTGAAAGATTCATCTAAGTCAAAGTGTACAAAGAAATCAAGTATCTGCAAGTACTGATTAACTAAGTTATTAATAACAGGTAGATACTGTTTAATTATTTTAGTCTTAATGCCTGTATCTTTAAGTAATTCAGCTATGACTTGATTGTATGAGAAATTATCAAACAAGTTTAATTTTTCTTCTGTAGCGGTATCTCTTTCTTCATTAAACTCTTCTAAATCATTTCTAGCACTTGTTAAGTCTGCGATTGTTGTTCCTGATATTTCTTTCTCTAAGTCTTGAATTTCAGTTTGTAGTTTGTTGATGTTTTGGTTATTAGAATGTATTGTGCTTTGTTTATCTCTTATATCAGATAGAGATACATTTACATTATCAATAGAAGCATTTAATAACTCTGATTCACTATTCGCTTTATCATAGGCAACCTTAAATTCTTTTGCTTTATCTCTAGCAGATACTAGTTTTAGATCTCGTAATTCTTCTGTGATTACTTGTGAACATGTAGGGCATTCCTCGTTATCTTCATAGAACTTAGTATCTTTAGATAACACAGACATTTGTTGTTTAAATTGTGCTATGTATGATAGGATAGTATTTTTTCTTTTATTGTGAGCCTTTAGTTCTTCTTCAAGGTTAGGTAAAGAAGATTCTATTTCGGTAGAATAATTAGAGTTCTTTTCTTGGTAATTAAATATAGCCGTCCTATTTTTATCAATAGAATTTTTCTTACCATTGATATTCTGTTCAGTAAGTATTTGAACATCTTTGATATACTTCTTTTGTGTATCTATTTTATTCTTGAGTATTTCTATTTTATTAGATATGGTGGACAATTCATTTTTTAATGATGATTGTTTTTCTTTTAACAAGATATTCATTTTAGAGAATACATTAATATCCAGTAAGTCTTCGATAACATCTTTTCTAGTATGACTTGGAAGTTGCATAAATGGTATAAAGTTACTGCTACCTAGTGCTACAACTTGATGGAATGATTTGTGATTTAATTTAAGAATATTTTGTTCTAGTATTTTTTGATAGTCTTTAGAATGTGAAGAAAGGTTAATTAAAGTGCCGTTTTTCCATATCTCAAATATGTTTGGTTTAATACCTCTTATAACTTTATAATCAACTTTACCTATAAAGAACTCAACTTCTACTAGAGCATTCTTTTGGTTAATAGAATTTACTAGTTGATTTTTACTAACACTACGGTGCGGCTTACCAAACAAGGCAAATGATATCGCATCTAACATAGTTGACTTGCCTGCTCCATTTTGACCCACAACTAATGTGGTTTTACTATTCCTTAGATTTATCTCAGTAAATCTATCGCCAGTAGACAGGAAGTTTTTATATTTTATTGTTTGAAAAGTTATACTCATTAAGCTCTATTATATAATATTTTATCACTTTTGTAAATACTTTTTTAAGCAAATTCTAAAGATTGTGCTTCATTCATTAGACCACGCATCTCAGATTTAATACGTTCTTTATCTAGTTCAGTATTTACGTTATCAATATATTCATCCATAAGTTTAAATGTATCATCAATTGTTATTCCATCATCATTAACATTACTACCCATAAACTCATTAAAGTTTTCTGCGACTTTAAGTTCATGTATTTTTTCATTCTGTACTCTATCAATAAATCTATCAAAAACAAAACCATCAGATTTATTTACTACAACTACCATTACAAGTTTATTTGTTAATACAGAAGTATCAAATTCTAGATAGTTTGTTTTCCTATCATCATAATAAATCTTATGGTATAGGGTATGCGTATTTCTAACCTTTTCTACTTCTCTTGTTTCTGTATCAATTATATGAAAGTATTTTGGGTCATGAGCATCATTCCAAGTAAATTCCATTTGTGAACCTAAGTACCAAATGTTATCTTTCCTGGATGAGCAATGAAAATGCCCTGTTAGAACTAATTCAAATTTCTTAAATAAAGCTGGATCCATGCCTTCGTGTGTCATAACACCTCTTAGAACTTCAAATCCATTTAATTCTAAGTGTGCGCCTAACCAATCAGCTTTACATTTCTTTATGAACTTTATTGAATCATCATAGTTCTCAGCACATATCCAAGGTAATAAAGCAATTTTAAGAGAACCATATTGTTTAACTTCAGGTTCCATAATAATATTAACTTCATCCATATAATGACCTAAGCATTCTTTAAGAGAGTTTAAATCATTTGTATTCTTATAATACACATCATGATTACCTGGAATAATATCCATAGTCATTTTACGTTCTCTTAAAATGTTTAGAAATGTTTTACGATTTTCTGTAAGTGCTTTAAAGTTTACGAACTTACGGTGGTCATAATAATCGCCTAAATGTAATATATGTGTTATGCCTTCTTCTTCACATTTTGGAAAGAATACTTTACTATAGAATGTTTCGGCGTTTTCTAAGTATATGTCTGACGCATTACGAACACCTGCGTGTGTATCATTTAATACGGCAATCTTCATGCTAAGAACTCACTTAGATCTGAATCACGAAGTGATACTTTTTTCTTTCTTGTTGCCTTTTTATCTTTAACAACAAATGCTTTAATTACCTTATCTTTTTCCTTAACAGTGTTTATTCTCATTTGTAAAACATTTACATAATGATTTATCACTTGGTTGCCCATATTATTATTGGCAATAGAATCGGTAGATAAAAAATCACCTGCACCTGCAGTAGAAAGGTATCTCATCTTTACATCTTGCTGTTTCTTTTCCTTAGCTATTCTTCTAAGAAAAGCATACCATGTTATTTGTGTGAAATACGCAAACGCATTTGGAGCCCCTGTTCGAGTTGCTGCTTCTATATTGTAATTCAATATAGCCTTTAAACAATTCTCTACCGCATCCATAACCATTTCTTCACGATATGTGTAACCAACAAAGTTTGACTTGTGTGATAATCCTTCGGCTATTCGCATAAAACATATAGCGATATAGTCTGGAACTATTGGAAGTTGATTTGCTCTGTTCTCTTTAGCTTCATTAACCAACTTAACATATTCTACGACAGCTGTCGAGAATTCTTTGTTGTTAACATAGTGAATAGATTTTCTTTTTTTAACCATAATGTAATTCCTTAATGTATGGGATTATTATACTTCTTTTCTAATCGAAAGTAAATATCTTTTTTATTTTAATTTAATTTAAAAAAAGTATTTACATTGTTTAAAAGTTATAGTATAATAAAGAAGGTTCTTCGCTCAATGGGTAGAGAACCTTTTCCAACACTCTAATGTAACTTCTTATCTAATTTGAACTTGATAATATTATCTTCCGGTGCGGAACTATCATCTGGATTATCCAACTCTAATTCAAAATCAAATTCATCTTCACCTCTACCTTCGAGACCTTCTCGATACATTTCCTCCATTAATCTTTCTTCTTCATCCTCTTTGCCCTCATCCTCTAAAGAATCAGACCTTACAACCAATCTATGATTGTCACCTTCTTTTATTTGTTTTTCTAATATAGAAAGAGATTTGAAGTAAAGCTTTTTCAAATCAACCGACGGAGTAACTTCACCTACAATATGCATTGGATTGAGAGAGTATAATAAATTTACATTATCATAGAAAGACATCCAGGGCCGTAAAGCATAATATCTATTCGGTATGGCCGCCATATAGTTATCCACGAAACGTAATTCCATTATCTTAGTTGCTATCAATTCTTCAAATTCATCATCGGGGTATTGGTATATCTCACAAACTATTTCATCGCCATTACTGAGTTTAAATTGTTTTATATTTTTATCTAATAATTTATCCATTATATATCCACCTTATATGGTTTATGAGTAAATTTTTCTTTATCATAAATTTTTAATCTTTCAAATCCATGTAACAAAGCAAAATTCTTACGACCTAAATAACTAATATCATCAATCAAATCAAAAAGTTTAGTCGCTTTATTATTATCACTCTTTCTTAAACCTCTACCAATACTTTGTAACACCCTTATTTGAGATTTACTTGGGGATGCAAATATAATATTATGTAGATTCCTTATATTTATTCCTGTACTAAATGTTCCTAGAGAAGCCACGATAATAGCATTCTCTTGTGTTTCTGTAATCTTTCTTATTGCTTCTCTATCTGCTGTATCTATATTACCAGATACATAAAATACTTTTCTATTTTCTTCTGCTTTTTCTCTTATTAATTTAAATAGAGGTTCACCATGTTTTTCAACGAATTGAAATAATACTAGAGAGTTTCCCTTTTGTTTTATTGTAAGATTAGCAATTAAGTTATTTCTTTTCTCATGTGTAACTATATAGTCAATTTCTTCATGGTACTTTTTGTTACCAAAATTCTTCTTTATATCTTTATCATAGTCTAGAATTAATCTAGTGATTTCTAATTTAGCAAGAGTATCGTTATCCTGTAATGTCTTGGTTGTAGTTACTTTCATAACCTTACCGAATAATCCTTGCAGTACTAGTTCGTGAGTTAAAGCCCCGTCTAGGGTTCCAGTAGTTCCGAAACGATATGGGGCTTCAGAACATTTATTCATAATAGACATTAACGATTTCGATTTAAATCCGTGACACTCATCACCTACAACCATACCAAATTGACTAAACCAAGCCTTCGGTAATTTATATATTGATTGCCATGTGCTGATATAGATACTACAATCGCCAACTTTATCTCTGCCAGAATATATTCTATGCATTGCTTTTTCATCATGACCGTAATTAATAAAATCATTATACATTTGTTCAACAAGAGAAGTTGTTGGTACGACTATTAACACACGACCTGCTTTTGGGTATTTCCACCCTGTTGTCAGCATCTGTAACCAATATCTCATAAGTATATAAATGATAAGCGATTTGCCTGAACCAGTAGGTGATACTAATATCGCACGTTTCTTTTTAAGAGCATTAACTACAGCTTCAAACTGATAATCTCTTAATGGAAAAGGTAGTTCTAATTGTTTTATAAAATTAACAAGTTCATCAAAATTTAATTCTTCTACATTAGATGGATTACCATATTTGGTATCATATATATCGACATCATATTGATTGGTATTACAGAAGTGTAAAAGGTGTTGATATAATCCAGCAGGCAATTTACCGTTTTGGTCAAACAATCTTATTTTTCCATCCCACATACGATTACGGAATGCTGGCATATATTTGTATCCAGGAACAAAGAAAGAAAAAAATTCTACAAGTTCATAAGCAGTTGAACGATCGCAATCTATTTGAAGGTTCGCATGGTCTATGAGCCCGATTCGAACCTTCTCCAATCTATCATATTCCGAAGTGTCTGATGTCGCCATTTTAATGTATCTACTATATTTGTTAATGTATCTATAATGGTTTTATAATATTGAATTCGTTCTTCAGACTCTTGAATGTCAGGGTCAGAATCATAATAAAGATTCATATCGCCTTTCATAACTTTAAGTCCATTAAGAGGGTCTAGTTTCCAACCTAGTTTTTCAATAGTATCTTGGTCCATTTTACCATTATACCATTCCCACTTTTGTCTTAATAATACTTTCTGTTGGAACTCCAGCCTTTTAAGCATAAGTTTAGATTTCATAAGCATCTCTAAATACTTTGCGTGTAGCATGGGGGTTTGTCTTGAGGATTCATCTAAGTGTGTCTTAGATATTTCACAATCAATTTTCCAATTTTCTAATATATCATCTAATTTCATTATCGCATCTTCTAGTTTATACATTTATTTATACATTATATTATACTATGTTTTTTCACAAAAGTAAAGTGGTAAAAGGTATTTACTTTTATTTGTAGTTATAGTATACTATATAAATAAAAATAGTTTAATTTTATAGGAGTTATATTATGTCTGTACTTATGGTTTATGAAGTACTAGAAAAGTTAAAGAATACTAAGAGCAAAAAAGAAAAGATTGGAATATTAAAAGCCAATGTAAATTGGGCAATACAAGATATTTTTAAAGGTACGTTAGATGATACTCTAGTATGGAACCTCCCACCAGGTGCACCACCTTACACGGCTAGCGACCCTCATAATACACCATCTAGCTTTTTAAGAAGAAACGTTCAATTGAAGTACTTTGTTAAAGGTGGAGTCGGTGATAATATGCCAAGTTGGAAAAGAGAATCAATTTTTATCCAATTACTTGAGGCTATACATCCAGAAGATGCGAAATGTGTAATCGATATGATTAACAAAAAACCAATACCAGGTGTTACAAAAGCCTTAATAAAAGAAGTTTATCCAAATCTATTAGCGAAGTAAATCATGCCAACATATACATTAAAAAATATATCTAGTGATGAAGAACGTGATATCGTTTGTTCTTTAGAAGAATTAAAAGAAATTTTGTTAGATGACAATATCTATCATGTATTTAAACCTATTGGATTTGTATCTGGTTCGAAAACAGTTATGCGAAGAGCAGGAACTGAATGGAATGAGTTTTTAGGTAATATGAAAAAAAATTCTGGCAAAGGTAATACAATTAATCAATGACTGAATCTTTTATACAATGTTATGATAATATATTAAGCGAAGATGTTTGCCATACTTTAATAGAAACATCAAAATTATTCGATAAGGATAATAAAGGTATTAAACATCAATATGGTGATAGAAATTATTTTAGAATAAAAAACGATTTGTATGATAATATAATTCAAAAAGTAGTTAATGATGCTTTATATGAAGTCTATAATAAATATAGAGATATGTTCCCGACAAATGATAGATGGGAAGATACAACGTTTAAATGGAAGATTCATCATACTCCAATTGGTGGTTATATAGATTGGCATAATGATTTAGGTGGAAATTCAACAAGAGAAGAACCATGGAGAAGAAAGAATGTTTTTATAATATATCTTAATGATATGAATGAAGGTGAATTACAATTTAAATATTTTCCAGATTTATGTATTTTACCAAAAGTAGGTAGAACATTGATGATGCCAGTTGGTTGGACTTTTATTCATAAAGCAGATAGACTTATATCACAAGAGAAATATATATTAACAGGGTTTTTTTATAATAAAGAAAGTGCTTTACTTTTATAAATTTATAGTATA
>Ga0114998_10002262_pt1 | contig 14621 bp, 11 predicted proteins | sample ArcticOcean_MG_C_5_FD_87044 | JGI IMG/M metagenome (GOLD analysis project Ga0114998, IMG submission 87044) | Marine microbial communities from western Arctic Ocean - ArcticOcean_MG_CB4_138 | ecosystem: Environmental > Aquatic > Marine > Oceanic | place: Arctic Ocean: Canada Basin | collected...
AGAGAACGAAAGATTGCAAAAAGAGATGCGAGAGATTGAAGAACGCATGGAACAAATTGCGACGATGAACGAACGCTCTTCGTCTCTTGTTAGAAAAAGTCCTCGACGTCATACTACTATATCTACTGATACGAAGAAGAAGAATTTAACGATGAGACGAGGCGAACGAGTGCATAACAATGATGTCGATGTTGATGAAGAAGAAGAAAATCGGAAGAATGATGAAGAACGAACAATAATAATAAATAACAATTACGACAAGAACCAAACGAGAACAGCGTTAACAACAACATCAACGACAACGATAGCAGCAGGTTCGAAATCGAATAAACCGCGTTTGGACTCTCCTTCGTGGTCATGGTTCCGAGCGGATGAACACGACGTCGTCGACGCGCCGCCGCTCGTATCTCGTCGAAACAACGGATTATCTCATCACGCGTCTCCTTCATCTTCAAATCGCGCGAACGCGCAAACGCCTCCTCCTTACGCGACCTCAACACCACACGACGACTTAAACGACGACGCGTTCATGAAAAAATTGAAATCATTCGAGAACAAAATAACCTCGTTATCCTCCGAAAGATTCCAACTCTCGCAAACGCTCGCTACGCTCGGATCCGGCGCCGGGAAAACCATGCTCCAACGCGAGCGTAAGGCGCTTCTCCTCGATCGCTCGCGCGAACTCGATCGAAGTTTGCGTGCCGCTAAACAGGCTTTGATTGATTTCAGGCGCGCTCCTCGCGATTTTATCTTTACGTAAATATCATACTAGTAACTAGTTAGTAGCCATCAAACATCCATCAAAAGAGCTTTTTGAAGTGAGTTATTACGAGCCAAAAAATGGGAAGCAAAAATCAGGAGAGCAAAACTCCTCACATTAATTCTTTTGTGCGTTCGCTGAAGCTAAACACACGGCATACTATATCTATACTACAGTAGTTACTACTTACTAGTTAGTAGCCATCAAACATCCATCAAAAGAGCTTTTTGAGGTCATTAAAAACGACGCTCTAACTCGCGAGAGAAAAAATTAATAATCAATCGATCGATACAAATAAGTAATCATCTATTAAAAAGAGAGGAAAACGAGAACCGTCTCCAAATCGATCGATCGATCAAAGTTCGATCGATACTACTAAGTAATCATCTTTAAAAAGAAAACGAAGCTCAAAATGGCCATCGCGACATTCACGAGCTCGTTCTCATACGTCACTACATCGATCTTAATCGCGGTCGTGATTATCATGCACGCGATGATAACGCGCGAGCAGTACTTTGCCGCGATGCTCTATCTATCGACGTCGAAGATATCGGTTTTGGCGATCTGCAACGTGACGTTCGCGATCGCACTCGCGTTAGCGAAGATGATCAAAGGAATATTCTTAGGCGACTTGCGAGATTCGGAGGTCGAGCGATTGAACGATCGAACGAGGGAGAACGTGATGGAGACGTGTTTAGCGATGACGATATTCAGGGAGGAGTTTAATTTCAGGTTTCTTGCGATGTTCTGCGCGTTGTTGTTCTTGAAAGCGTTTCATGGGCTGTGTAAGGATCGCGCGGAGCACATGGAGACGGCGCCTAGGGTGAGGTTTATTGATCGAGTGAGGATTCTGACGTTCATGGTCGTGTTGTTGTTCGTCGACGTCGCGTTTGTGAAGTTTGCGATCGAGAAAGTCGTGAGTAAAGGGCCTTCGGTTGTTTTGTTGTTTGGGTTTGAACACGTTATTTTAGCGAGTAAGACTTGCGTCGGGATGGCGAAGTATTTCGTTGCGTTGGTGGATAGGTTTATGGATGGGAATTGGCAAGGGAAGGGCGCGTTCGTGTTTTATTTAGAGCTTTGCGCCGATTTAGTGCACTTATGCGTGTACGTAGCGTTCTTTTCGATTATATTCGCCTATTACGGGTTACCGATTCATTTGTTGAGAGATGTGTACGTGACTTTTAGACAGTTTAAAGATCGAGTGGCAGCGTTTTTGAGGTATAGGAGAGTAACCGCAAATTTAGATTCAAGGTTTCCAGACGCAAACGCGCAAGATTTAGATCAAGAACACGGAGGCGAAGATACGTGCGTAGTGTGCAGAGAAAAGATGAAAGCTCACGAGGGAAGCCAAACACCGATCGCGAAACAAATGCGTGCGAAGAAATTACCTTGTTCGCACGCGTTTCATTTGCATTGCTTGCGATCGTGGTTGGAGAGACAGCAAGCGTGTCCAACATGTAGAGCTTCCGTGTTACCAGAATCGGAGAGAGAATTGGAAAGACGTCAGAGGGAAAGAGAGGAAGGTCAATGGCAACGATTACCACCAGAGTTACAGCCTGGATATATTGCACCAGAAGTACAGGCTCGATTAGATGCGCAGACCGAAGCTGCGAGAAGGCAACGCGAAGCTGCCGCCGCCGCCGCCGCCGCGAGAGGAGGGACGACGACGACCGCCGCCGCTCCTTCGCCTCTTGGTACATCGTCAGCAGAAACTAGTAATAATACAAATAATAATAACAACATCAACAACAATAGCACTGGAGGACAAACTGCAGAAGAAGTTGCAGCCGAGGCTGAGCGAGTTAGATCTGAGCGAGCTGTATCGCAATTGCAGCAGGTATTATCGGATCACTTGGATCGCCGTATGGAAGCATCTTCTCAACAACGAGCAACTGCGTCTACGAGTAGTGCAACTGCGGCGGCGACGCCGACGCCAACGCCAACGGCGAGAACGCCACCGGCGCCGAGATTTGTACAAAATACTGAACAACAACAACAACAAATGACTCACGCACCGGTAGCTCAAGTGCTGGCAACGCCGCCGCCGGCGATGGCAACGCCAGTTGCACCATCGCCATCTGCAAATTTGAATCCTGGTCGCGAATGGTGGACGCCCGGAACAGCCGCAATAAATGCCTCTTACCAAGCTGGCATAACAATGAACAACATGGACGACTCTTCCTTATCTGAAGAAGATATCTCGGCGAGAAGAATGGCTCACGCGGCGGCAGCAGCTGTCGCAGCTGCGGCGCAACAAGCGCAAATGGCCTATATGAGCATCGCGCCTCTCGGTTTGCTTCCTCCAAGCGCCAGTAGTTATTTCCCTTCCTCGCTCGAATCGCAACAACAACAACAACAACAACAGCACGTTCAAATGAACATGTCGTTAACTCCCGAACAGTACGAGAAGGAATATAACCGTCGAAAAAAAGAGCAACATGATATGCTCGCGAATGAAAAAATCGACGCGTTGGAAAAGAAAATCGAATCTCTGATGAAAAAACTCGAAGAGAAAACTACCGCGAGCTCTCTCGAATCAAAGTTTACATCTTCTTCTTCTATGTCACCGGAACCGGAGCAAAAAGTCTTGTTTCGACACGCGAATCGTACGCCATCTTCAAACTCTATGTCCGAAGGAAAACCTCCGTCTCCTCAACAGCCTCAAAAAACCAGGCTCGTCGATAACGAAATCGAAGAACCTTCGTCTTCTCAATCAGACGTCGACGACGAAGAGAAAGAAGTAGGTCTAGTAGAAAAAGAAAAAGACGAAGAAATAGCAGTAGTAGTAGAAGAAGAAGACGCTTCGGCAGCAACGGCGATTCCCTTACGAGTAGAAGAAGAACCCGTCCCAGAGGAAAACGAGATGCAAAAGATCCTCAGATTAAGGAGAGAAAAGTGGTTAGCCGCTCAACCAAAGTAATCCAGGTCTTGACGGAACAGCCTTTCTCACTCGAGCTTTTCTTGCAATCGTATAACATCGAATCAATCGCGCGTTTAAGTCTAAGACGGTGAGAAGGACATCCGATTCTTCAAAATACAAAATTGGACAAAAAGACAAAACCCTTTCGAACTTTTACATTTAGTGATCAGAAGTTTAACGCGCGGTGTATCAAATAATCATACTACTACTCGAAAAGCGCTCGTCGTTATTGATAAAAAAAAATCATTCTCGTTCTCAATCTTTCGTTCATCGTTCCTTTGCATCGATCGTCGTCATCATCGTCTTCGGCTTTATTTGAAAGAAACGATGTACGAATGGAAAACGTTTGCGGCTGAGACGATGTTATCTTCGACGGAAGCGCTTTTGATCGATTGCGTTTAGTTAATTTTTTTAGTTCAAAGCGAGGACGAGAGTTCGTTCGAGTCCAATACGAGAGCGATATAGATTTGAACGCGTTTTAGGGGTTGGATATATCGCGCGCGCAGAAGGAAGGAAGGAAGGAAGGAAATAAAAGAAATCAGAGATGTTCGAAAACGGGCAAGATTGGGCAGAGGAACGGATCAAAACAGGGTTTCTACCGATTAAGAAAGAATACATAAGCACTGTGGAAGATGATTGCACGCGAACGATTGCTGGAAGAACGATTAAGGGGGAAGAACAAGGCGTTACTGTTGATTCGATAACGATCGATAGGAACGATCGGAAGCAGAAGAAGGAGATGAACGCGAAAACTGGTTTGCGGTCAAACGGCGGTTTAAGGGATTCGAAATCGATCAAGGCGAGGAAGCGCGAGAAACGAGAGATGAAAAAGAGAGATTTGTGTCAGTTTGTATCGAAAGGCGAGAAGTGTTTGTTCGAGAGGTGTGAGTACGTGCACGATGTTGAGGAGTATTTGCGTGCAGAGCGTCGTAGGGGGATGATTGGGGATGAACGGTCGAGGAGCGGCGCCGCGATTTGTTTCGGCGAAGAAAGGAAATGTCCGTACGAATGTGCGAGGAATGATTTGAAGTGTCCGTTTGGTGTGAGGTGTTGGTTTAATGATAGACATGAGAACGATCGAGATGTTGCGAAAGATTCGAAGAGTTTGATAGAGTGGAGGAGAAGTGAAGGAAGTTGTGAGTTTAACGCGTTGGGCGACGATTTGCAAAAAAAGTTACGGGAGTCTGCGTACGATTTACCTAGGTCGACGAAATATTTGGAAAGTGTTGGAACTGATATTTTGTGTGTATCAAAGACGAAAAAGCGTAAGATGATCGCGAGGCAGCCATCGGAACGATATGATAAGGACGAAACGGGAGACGATGATGAAAAAGTGAACAAAATCGATTTCGATAAGAAATTGATATTAGCGCCTCTGACAACCGTCGGGCACGCGCCGTTTCGAAGGCTTTGTGTTAAATTAGGTGCCGATATTACGATGTCAGAAATGGCCATGGCATCAAATCTTTTAGCTGGTGATCGACGCGAATGGGCACTTTTACGAAGACATAAAAGCGAATCGAGCGGAACGAATAAATTTGGCGTTCAGATTTGTGCTGGATACCCGGATTTAGTCGCTCGTTGCGTGGTGCGTGTTAGTATTGTTTTCTTTTTATATATTTCGGGTAACTTTTGAAATAAAGTGGGGTGATGATCTAACTTTGGGACTTCTTTGGCAGCCGCAGCCCTAGTAGGCGCAAAGGAGGAAGCGCCGGGGAATCTCGTATTCTCTGGTTATTTAACAGTTTATGAGTTCCCAGTGCTGTCTGACCGCTTTTCAAAATAATTGCTGTGTTCGTTTCACGAGATTTCTTTTTCCTCAAACGCAAAACTTACCATTATTCTTCTAATATAATTAAACAGGAACTGATTGAAAATGAAGCGAAGTGTGATTTCATCGACATCAACATGGGATGTCCAATCGAAGGCGTTTGCGCAAAAGGCGCCGGTTCGTCTTTATTGACGCAGTTAAAAAGCGGTAAACTCGAGAAAATAATCGACGCCGCGTCTTCATCACTTTGCAAGATTCCACTAACTATTAAAATTCGTATGGGCTATCATGATCGACAACAGCAATGGAACGCGCATCAAATCGTGGATCGCGCCAAAAACGATTGGCTCGGTAAAGTTGCAGCGATTACATTGCACGGGCGAACTCGAGCGCAACGATACTCTCGTCTCGCAAATTGGGAATACATCGACGAGTGTGGGAGAATAGCTTCGAATGGAAAACTGCCATTAATTGGAAACGGGGATGTTTACACCTATGAAGATTACAACGCGCATATGATGTCGGGGAACATTTCAACGTGTATGATCGGGCGAGGCGCGATCATTAAACCTTGGCTATTCAAAGAGATTAAAGAACAAAGACATATAGATATTTCATCTTCTGAACGATTAGATTATTTTGCCGATTTCTGTAACTATGGGTTGGAACATTGGGGATCTGATTCCATCGGTGTCGATAAAACTCGAACATTTCTTTGCGAATGGATGTCTTATACTCATCGTTACGTCCCGGTAGGTTTGTTAGAACACGCGAGTTATCAAAAGATGCATTTGAGACCGCAAAGATATTACGGTCGTAACGATATGGAAACGCTCTTATCCTCCGATGCAGTTGAAGATTGGATTAAACTATCCGAGATGTTCCTGGGAAAACCATCCGCGAATTGGAACTTTGCTGCAAAGCATAAATCAAATTCGTACGTCAACGTTGGAGTACAAGAAGAACGGACTTCGTGGGAAGACGTCGAAGCGCAAGGGTAAAACAAAATGAGTTTATACTTTTAGAATTAGAAAAGGTATGCGCGTTCTTTCCTTCTTTCGTTTCTTTGTTTTTCGTTTAAAATCTTGGTGATGATACTACATTAACTACAAGCTGGAATTACCATCTGACTGCTAGAATGTTTTGCGCTGTGGAGCGCGGCCCTCTTAAGCACTGAAGCACAATGGTTATCTGAAAGATTATTATACGAGTTATAGTACGAGTTTTTTTTATACAATTTCTAATTCGCGAGATCGAACTAACATTTTCTATCATCATTTCCTTTTTAGAAAATAGGCATTTAATTTAGCGCGCGCGAATAATTAGTAATCTGTAAAAAAACTATGTTGTTGTATCTCTTTCTTCGTACCGTACGTATTCTAATGCTTTTGAGTTCTCTCGTGATTGTACAAACTTCGATTCGATTTATATGCTTTCCCGCAATCGCACTTATATGGCCGAATGTTGGTATGTACGCCCATGTGTTGAGTTAAATTGCTTTGTTGCGTAAACGCTCGAGCACAAACTTCACATTCGAACGGTTTGTTACCAGTATGCGTGCGAAGATGAACTATCAAATGCTGCGCTCACGAAGACGCTTTATTGCACGTTCCACACATGCTCTTCGTTGGCCAAGATCTCTCTACTTCTTAAAACTGCCAACACAGATCGTCTAATCGATTCGTGCACGAGCTTTCTTCGCGCTCTAACCTCTCCGTGAATACCTGCACAGTATCATTCCTCAAATTCCTCTTCGGCGCACTCTTCTTCCACGACCGTTCTGAATCGTTCATGATTAGTGCTCGCGAAAAAGTAAACGAAGATCAAATCTTTAGTTCAAAAAAGTTTGACCCGACGATGACGTGCGTTACTGCCGACAGTCCTCGTCATAACAAACATATATTCAATAAGACTAACTGCGCGACAGGCGAGTCTTAAACAGTTCTTCTTCTGCGTATCGAGCGTGATATTTAATAGCTTATATATACAGTGTTACGGTAAGCGCGGCATCACGGCTTGCCTGGAGTACTGCTGGATTACTAATAAGATATATTGCTAATGCTAATGAGATATTACTAATGCTAATTAGATATTTCTGATGAGATACAATGTATACTAATAATATTATTAAGATATATTGCTAATGCTAATGAGATATTACTAAAGCTAATTAGATATTTCTGTTGAGATATACTAATAATACTAATAAGATACACTGTACATGTATACTGATAAGATATACCACTAATAAGATATACTAATAAGATACATAAAAAAAGAATGTCCTCGCAGCAGTACGACGACGAAGAAAGGTTAAATAAATCTCGACGAACGAACGCGATATTTCAAAAACTCTCGCGCTCGTTCTTCTTCAACGTCGCACTTTCTGAATCAAATCGCGCAGACGAACGAGTAATGAATACGAGTAAGAAAACGAAAATCACGAACGATGCGATTTCGGAAGTTCTCGCGCGAAGCGTTTTAGAGGAGCTAAGAGCTCGCCAAGAAAGAAATAAATACGAACCGACCGAAACGGAAACGGAAACTATTAACGAGTATTACAAAAGTTTGACGTATAGAGTTATCATTGCTAGTGCGATTACTGGTGCGATTGGAGCTGCATCGGCCGATTTCAAGAACGTTAAGTGTGTGAAGACTAGGATGCGCATTAGAGCCATAACCGCCGCGACGAGCGGCGTGTGCGGCGGCTTGTTCGAACATCTTAATATTTATAGTAGTTTTAGAAAGATTGAGCTACTGAGGATACTGAACTTAGATCAGTCTCAGTTAGCGGGTGAAGCAGCGATTGTTTTGCGCGATATTGACCCGATGAACGAACTCGTTCGAGAGCAAGATTCGATGAAGAGAGATCGAGATCGATTAGCCGCGTTTAGGAAGAATGCGAAGAGAATAGAATCATCACCTTTGTCGTCGTCGTCGTCGTCGTCGTCGTCACCGATCGTCACAGATTACGAAGATTCCAACATCGAAAATAGAACAGAAAGAACTGTAGCAGAACAAGTAGTAGATGAAAATACAACGTCCGGAGCGTTCTCGCGTTCTCGCGCGCATAGAGATATCTTCGCCCCCATCGACGACCTCGACGAATCGCAAAAGAGAGAACGAGATATCATCATCAAACGCAATTTGATCAGACAACGAGAAGAACAGAGAAGGATGAAAATTCGCGAAATCGGTCTCGAACGTCGACGTCAAGCCGGTTTCGTTTGAGGTTTGTTCATCGAGGCATAAATATCTCGCGTCTCCGCGCGTTAGAAATTCGGGTCCTTCGACGTGCGAAAGCCGAAAAGATCGTGCGTAAACGGTAATACTCCAAGGACGCCGAGAGTGCCTTCTTGTTGAAGTATGGTCATGTCAGACTCGTGAATCGAGAGCACGTCATTATTGGCAGGATAATTGTCGAAAACGTGGAGAATTGCCGAAAGTTGCAAATCGATGAGGTCCTGCCGATAATGACGATTTGCAACTTTCGGCAATTCTCCACGTTTTCGACAATTCTCCCGCCAATAATGACGTGCTCTCGATTTAATCGAGAATCTCACATGAGCACACTTCAACAAGAACGCACTCTTGGCGTCCTTGGAGAATTACCGTTTACGGGCGATCTTTTCGCCTTTCGCGCGTCGAAGGACCCGCGTTATCCGCCTGAAAAATGGGCGCAGAAAACAGAGACATTGTTGGCGACCGACGCGTTGCTGGAGTGCATTAAAGAAATCGTTCCAGCAGGAATGGTTCGATTCCAGAACGTCGCGCCGTTAAGCGATGGCACGCGTCGCACGAAAGCGAAGTCGCCCGGGTGTAAACCGCCGGAGATTATGCACGAAGCGGGCGTCAAGTCTTTCGTGCAACATTTTTCGTCCGATCCAGGTGCGAAGACGACGTTGAACCTCGTTCGCGCCAAAGACACGGCGGAAGCGTTTCTTGCCGCGTTCGCTCAAGAACAGAAGCGCAACCCGGAGAAGGCGATGAAGTTGTTTAAAATGAACGAGAACGGCGATGAAAATACGAGTAAATTATCGACGCGGTGATATAGAAAAAGCGCGGATTCCAATCCAAATCCGCTTCATTTCTAAAACAAAGAACTGCAGCAAACTTCGCTCTCTCGCGGATATTATTTATACTCATTAGACGACCAAACACACGCGCTTTACTCGCGATGCTTTCATCGTCGTCATCGTCATCGTCGTTACGAAACTATCAAAACTCAAAAAGGGACCGAAACCTCCTCTTTAACTCCAATTCTACTCGCATGGCGAAGAAACGATCTGTATCGAGATATGCTCGTTTTGCTCAGAAAACGACTACTAAAGAAGATAACAACGAAAACGAAAACGACGAAAACAACGAAAACAGTAACGAGAACAGTAACGAAACAACGAAGAACAGTGCAGACAATTGGCGATTGGATCTGAAAGCATCGACGATCGATCGCTTAAAACCTTCCGAAAATCGAGCAGAATTCGTACAACTCTCATCCGCAAAGGCTGGAAAATTGGAGCAAACGAATCACGAGATCTCTCGCTTACAAAGGTTCGGGAGAAAGTATTGGCCTTTGCTCGCCTTACTCGAATTCCTGGCACTGATCGGGGCGAGCCTGAACGGCGTGCTATCGAGGAAGCGCCGGGAAGAGATTGAGAGATTGAATAAGCAAATGCGCGAGATCATGCAACGATTGGAGGACGAGAAGTTCGAGGAGCTTTCGAGTAAACGGACGAGGCCGAGCGAGACTTTGAGTTTAATCGGCGAAGCGAAAAAAGCGTATTCGAAAGGGAAGTACGCGAACGCGAAGCAGTTGTTTATTGATGCAATTAGCTCTGTTAACAACGACGATAACTCGAATGAAGACGCTTTAGAGGAGAATTTATCGGCCAGAAAAGGGCTCGCGATGACGTTAAGCGCGGCTGGCGATCTAGTCGCCGCCGCCGCCGCCTTAGAAGACGCTCTCGAAATCCACGCCGATTCCACCGTGTTCGGTATGCTAGGCGACGTATACACGGACATGGGCGAGCTCGCTAAAGCCGGTGAAATGTACGATAAATGTCTAGAAGCGATGGATTAATATCGTACTCCCGCGTCGTCGTACTCTTCTCGCCGTAGTCGAGCCGAGAGAACCGCATCAAACCGTATCTCTTAACCGAAACAAAGAGAGAGCGAAAGAGAGCGAGAGAGCGAGAGAGCGATGAAGAATAATAGAAGCACGTACTAACCATAACGCACTCCTACTCCTACTCCTACTCTCACGTACAAATCCGCGCTCGTTCGTCCTCATCAATGACCGTGGTCAAATCGGCGCCCTCGAGGGCGAAAACATAGCATCAAAACTCTCTGAATCTCAATTAAACACCTTTTGGGGTCAAAACGGCTGCATGAGGGCCACTAAGTTAACACTGAGAAGTCAACAACACAATAACACTAAACGAAAACACTAAATAGACTCGTACAACTATACTTATTACATAGGTCAAACGACCTAACTATACTACGTTTACGCGCTAACGAACCCTTACTCAGCAAGACAGTAAAGTCATAGTACGCCATCAGAGCATTACCATTGACATCGCATCACTCGAACCGTATCGTCAACTCCTCTTTTAGCCATTGGCTTGAATATCTCAGAAAATATCCATAATTCAAGAGAGATCCGAAGCGAATCAATCGTACGACTACGCTTATTACACAGGTCAAACGAACCCTTTCTCAGCGAGACAGTAAAGTCACAGAACGCCATCAGAGCATTACCATTGACATCGCATCACTCGAACCGTATCGTCAACTCCTCTTCTAGCCATGGTTGAATATCTCAGAAAATATCCATACTTTTAGGGAGATCCGAAAGCGAATCAATTTTCAGCCACTAAAAAGAAAATCTTCAGCCGCAGATTAATATCCGCCTCGACCACTTAAGCGAATACAAAAAAGGTTCGATTAAACAATCGATATCGCGACAAATCGGACAGCGCGATCGCAGAACAGTGTGTTGTTTCGATCAGATCTATCTTCTTTTAAGGAAACGAGGAATCGCCGTTTACGTTGGAATTTATTTCAATATCCGTTTGTCCATCGAGGAAAGAATTGGAAGCGAAAGACTTTAAGAGCGAGTTTTAGAACGAGCAGGGAAATCAGATCTACTGCTCGAGAGATCTGAAACTTTGCGAAGCGCTTCGGAATGAACGCGATTTTAATGCAAAAGAGTACTCGCGCGATGCTTGGTAGAGCCGCGGTGATCGATCGTCCACGTACAAATGCGAGGACATTGTATGGAAATAACTGGGCGAGGAAAAGGTGCCCAGCGCGGCCGCGAGCGCAGAGGAAGAAGAACGAGGATTCCGAGGACGAGCACGTCGCATCGAACGAGAGTAATGGTCTTAATAGTGTTAGTAATAGCGAGGACGAGTTACGGGCGTCGAAGAGGAATCAGTTTGGCGCGTCGTCGACGAAAGGGTTCGACCCCGAGCTCGATTTACCGCAGAGAGAAAGAGAGAGTTTTAAGAAGGCGCAGAATAAGTTGAATACTACGAGTAAGAATGGTAATGGTGGTGGTAGTAGTTCGAAGAAGAAGAGAACGACGATGTCGACGACGACGACGACGACGAAGACGGCGACGATTAATAATGCCATCGTTAATCAGCGTGCTATTAAAAAAAAGAACAATAAAAAGAATAACGAACCCGAATCTGATAACGATGACGACGTATTCGGCGCAGGAGAAGATGTAGATGACGAAGAAGATGAAGAAGAAGAAGAGGACAACGAAGTTAAATCCAAAGTAGCTATTGAAGCCAATGCGAAGAAAGAATCGTTTCAAATGAAAAAGAAACGTCTCGAGCTTTTAATAGAAGAGAAGGAGTGGGCGGTGGAAGACGCTCGCGATCGATCGGTTCGATCAAGCGTGAAATTACAGCGCATGCTCGATTACGTCAACGCAATAGAGGCGTATAAAGAATTGTGTTCATCGCGAGTTCCAGAAACTGTTTCCGATTTTCTTGGAAACTACGTCAACGTCTTGTGTTTACCGAAAAACGCAAAAGGATACGGAGACGCTTTGATGTTTCTTGGAATCGATTTCGAAGACGTCGACGAAGATGAATTGGAACTTATGCATGATGATTTTCTCCTTGAGACTGAGCATTACTTGAAAATGGAAACTCGTAACGACGCCGAACGTGATGACTTTGACGACGATGAAGAATACGACGACGAAGACGACGAACTTTTAGATTCTTTGCTCGGCGCCAGCTACATCACCGAGATGAAACTTCCGCTCGAACTCCATCTCGCGCAAGACATTGACGGCAACTGGCGTTGGTTAGAAGACAATTTTGGAAGAGTACTCTCGAGAAAACCAGAGGGTGAATACACGTTCCGCGTAATATCCTTTGAAGATTTGCAAAGGGCTGGGTTAAACGTCAATTGTTTACGCGAAAAACTCGATCCAAACGAACTGATTGATTTTTCAAAATGTAAATCTTTCGACGACGCTAGAGTTGCGATGAAAGAAGCCACGGAGGCTTTGAGAAACATGGAAGCCGATGGATGGGTGGTCGATAGGAGTTTCTCGGCAGCCGCTGCTAGTTGGGGCGCCTCCGCCGATGAATCCGACTCAGTTTATGATATCAGAGAAAGTGGCAGCGGCACACATTTGTGTATGATGAAACAATTGAGACCGTTGAGAACCATGTCGCACGTAGATGGGTTACATTCAGAAGAAGATGAAAAGAGTGAAACTTTGCACTTCGAAGAGGCTGCGGGAATTAAGGCCCATAACGCGTTCGATATTAAGGACGAGAATCAAAGCGCATAAAAGAAGAACTCGCTGCGTTTCTCGGCTCCTCTTTAAGTTTTGGATTCTTCGTCTTGCTTTGGGCCCGCGTCTATAACTTATGTTGTAACAAAAGTAAAAGTACATTATCATTTTTTCTATTCGCTATTATCTAAATCTAAGTTTTAGTAGAATATACGCTAAGAGCAAGTACGCAACAGCCAATGCAGCTAGCGTAGCTACGTGCGCTCGCATTTCCGTTTTCGTCGAGCCAAAGGAGAAAAAATCTAAAACTTCTTTTCCCGAAACGGGAACGCGAACGTCCCCGCCATCGCTAGATGCTCCTTTTTTCGTGGGATCGCTTTCGACGAGTTTCGGCGTGAAATAAAACGTCCCGGCGTCTAAAAACTCGCCAATCATCATAGCTTGGAACCCATGATTAACAAACGATAGTCGAGTGCAAATCTTTACTAAAATATGTCTATCGCCGCCATCCGAAGAAGCTTTCGATCTTGGTTGTTCTTGGTTGAGCAAAAAACCACCGCAAACGACGTTCACGAGCAATAAAAGCATTCCGACAACGTTTGCAGATGCATTTGACGGAGTCACAATAGAGACACACGTACATAACGCAGAAGCCGCGATGTTTGTCAATACACATACAAACGTAAAGTTTATAAACGAGAAAAAGTCCAGATGCAAGCCGACGCAGAAATACGTAGCGAGCGAGAAAAAGAGCGGCGGTATAGCCCGAATGACAATCACGTCAAACGCAATCTGACTCACAAAATATCCATCCACATCATACGCACCCGCAGCGATTTCTCGTGTCGATAGCAAATCATCTTCTCTCCATACCGGAAGCGAAGAAAGGGACATGAGCGTGAGATATAAAAGAATGAAGAAACAACAACCCATTCGATTTTGCACGCCACCGGTATCTCGAGCGCACTGAAAGAAAATCGCACCAAGCGCGATAGCAGTTAACAGAGTAGCGATAAAATGTGTGCCAATCAAAAAAGGGTGCCTGATGGCATTTTTGCGCAGACGCCCTGTAAGTTGCTGAATCTGAATCTTCATCGGCGCGAGATGTTTTTCTTTCGCACTATTTTTTTGCTTTCCTTGTCGGCTACCTTTTTCTTCGTCCTCTGTAGTTTCATCGGAAGATGCTTCCGTAGCAAGCATCTCAATCGTTCTTTCGTTGAGCGTGAAAATATCAGAAACTGCAAAATCTCTCGATATGCGCGATACCGTTTCCTTGGAAGATTTTATGACGACATCTAATATAAAATCGGCTACGTGAACGTCTCGCGGTCGAGTAGGAATATACGCGAGCGACTCGAAGAAGTTCTTGGCCGAATTCGATGGACCGCTATACACGACAGAACCG
>Ga0114998_10002267_pt1 | contig 14613 bp, 12 predicted proteins | sample ArcticOcean_MG_C_5_FD_87044 | JGI IMG/M metagenome (GOLD analysis project Ga0114998, IMG submission 87044) | Marine microbial communities from western Arctic Ocean - ArcticOcean_MG_CB4_138 | ecosystem: Environmental > Aquatic > Marine > Oceanic | place: Arctic Ocean: Canada Basin | collected...
ACGCAGGCGTTTCTCAATTCACAATAGGGCATGATGACGGGACGGACAACTTTGTAATTGGTACTACTAATGTTGACACCGATCTTGTAAATATTAATAAGTCAGGCAATGTTGGTATTGGTACTTCAAGTTTAACTGGTGGAAACACTATATTAAACTTAAGCCGTACTGGTTCAGGCGTAGGCTGTAACATGCAGTTTGCTAATAGCCACAACGGTGCGTTTTATGTAGGACTTGCTGGAGATACTTCAGGTAACGTCATACTGCACAGTGGTGACAGTACAGCAAATATGCTATTTGCCACTAACAACACAGAACGCATGCGCATCGACTCGTCTGGCGATTTAAATCTTGTAAACGCAGGTCTATCAAGTTTCAATTTTACAACGGACGGGTCTTTAGACTACGCAAGAATCACAGGCGGTAAGTCAGGTTCAGGTATAGGCGAGCTTCAATTCTGGACGTATTCAGGCGGTATCAGTCGGGCCGCAACCATCGATAAGGATGGCAACCTCTTGATTGGCGGCACTGATACAGACCCATCTAATAACTCTGCAGGAGCGGGATTAACAGCAATAGGGGCCGCTGGTTATATTGCTATAGCAAGACCCGCTAATACTGTAGCGCTCTTTAATCGAATAGGATCAGGCGGGACTGAAGACGGGGACGTTATTGATATACGCAGAAACGGTGCAACCGCAGGTAATATTGGTACTACTGCTGGGACGTTGCATCTTGTTTCACAAGCATCAGAGTTATATGTAGGAACTAGCGGAACCGTAGAGTCTTTTTTTGACGCTCCCGGTGGCGTCGCTTTTTCAACTTTCACCTCCTTTGACGGATTAACTGATTTAGGACGTAGTAACGCTCGCTTTGACGATGTATATGCTACCAACGGCACAATCCAAACCTCTGACCGTAACGAAAAGCAAGACATTGAAGAGCTATCTGACGCAGAGCAACGTGTTGCTGTAGCCGCTAAAGGACTACTACGCAAGTTCCGCTGGAAATCCGCAGTAGCTAAGAAAGGCGATGAAGCCCGTACTCACTTTGGTATTATTGCTCAAGACCTACAGGACGCATTTACTGCCGAAGGTTTAGACGCTGGTGACTACGCAATGTTTACCAGTAACACATGGTGGGAGACTCAAACGGACGTAGGGGCTGTAGAAGCTGTAGAAGGCGTAGAGTTTGTGCAGGCTGTTGAAGCATCTGACGCTGTTTATGACGAAGATGGGGAGCTTGTTAGTGAAGCTGTTGAGGCTGTTGAAGGCGTAGAGGCTGTTGAAGCAGTCATGGCTAAAGATGCCTACACACGCACTGATACCTTTGATACGTTAGCAGAAGCACCAGAAGACGCTACAGAGCGTACACGGCTTGGTGTTCGTTACCCTGAGCTTCTTGCTTTTATAATCTCAGCAATTTAAAGAGGACACATGGTAGAGATCAAGCCTTGGTTCGGCCCAATCAAATGGTACATGAAGCTCTGTAGGTTCCAAGGCTGGACATCGTATTGGAATGTTATCTACCTTGATCCTGAGATGGACACCCCAGCTCTAAGGCGGCATGAGATGTGCCACATCAAGCAGATGGAAGAAGAAGGTAAGATTGTATTTACTGTAAAATATATTTACTGGACCATGAAATATGGATATCAAAACAACCCCTACGAGGTAGAGGCTAGACAAAAGGAGAATCATAGTGGCTGAGAAACAAACAATCGTCATTAATGATGTAGAATACATATTTGAGGATATGACTTCAGATCAACAGGTTTTTGTTAGGCATATTGCTGATCTCGAAAGAAAAATTGGATCAGCCAGGTTTAACCTAGACCAGCTGCAAGTAGGTAAAGATGCTTTTATGAGCGGACTAGAAAAGTCATTGAAGCAAGAAGACAAAATAGAAGAGGCTAGTTAAGGAGTCGTCATGGCAATCAATTCAACCAATTTTAAGTTTAATACCCCAGACAACGGGACTGAAGAAGATACCTGGGGGGTAAAGCTAAATGAGAATTGGAATAAAATTGACGCCCTACTACAAGGGACTTCGTACACTGACACTGACTCAAATACAGTAGAAAAAATACGCCCTGATTTACTAGGCGGCTCTTGGGCAATTGACAACACAGCGGTCACATCATCAGCAGCAGAATTAAATAAGCTAGACGGCGTCACAGCAAGCACAGCAGAGCTTAATTACATTGTCGGAGCAACATCTAGCCTCCAGACACAATTAAACGGAAAGCAAGCTGTAGATGCAGGACTGACGTCTATTTCTGGCTTAACAACTGCTGCTAATAATATGATCTATACAACAGGGTCAGACACTTATGCAGCAACCAGCTTAACGGCAGCCGGGAGGGCATTGCTCGATGACGCTGACGCAGCTGCTCAAAGAACGACTCTAGGCTTAGGTAGCGCGGCTACAACAGCCTCTACGGCTTACGCGACATCTACCCAAGGCAGCACCGCTGACACAGCCTTACAGCCAAGTGACAACATCTCTGAGCTAACAAACGACTCAAACTACATTACTGGCAACCAGACAATTACGTTATCTGGAGATGTCTCAGGCTCAGGCACAACAACAATAACCACAAACATTGAGGCCAATAAAGTAGGCGTCAATGAGCTTAATTTAAGTGAAGGCACAAGCGGCCAGTTCTTGAAGACAGATGGATCTGGAACAATATCTTTTGCTGATGTCCCTACACAGGCAACCACTTTTAGTACGATAGATGTTGATAACATAAAGATAGACGGCAACACAATCTCTAACACGGACTCTACGAGCGGTATTATTCTTGCGCCTAATGGTAATGACGATGTTACTGTAGATTTTAATACAGATGGGACAGGTGCATTTGTATTAACAACAACAAACACTCTAACTTTTCCGCCAAAAATGGAATTTTTCAAGAACACTTCATCCCCGGCTACTATTGATAAAATTGGTCAGCTTGACTTTTACGGAAAAGATGCGGGCGGGGCTACTAGAGCTTACGGTTCTATGTCGGTTACTTCAACGAAGGTTGATTCGGGAGCTAGTGAAGGTACATTTATTTTTACATCGTATGTAAATAATATTGGCACGACTGCTTTGAGAATTACCGATGGGGCAATGACGTCAACATTTCCAGTTACAGCCCCCACCGTTGTATTAAGTGGCGGTTTCGAGCCTACTTACCTTCGTTATGATATGGATAATAGCGGGGCTCTTGATATTTTCGATAATGGTGGATATTACGATTTTGATCTAGCGGCGAATACTGGCGGCCCCCTCGTCGAAAGTGGAATGGTCCTCGATACTAGCTGGGTCGGTGATACAAACGCAACTAATGATAATTGTAGGTTTGGTTTATCTATAGCCCAAGGCAACCTTGTAGATCTGGCTGTAACACGGGGCGGCACTGGTACAGTAGTAGGATACGGAGATAGTGTAGCATTTGGAAACCTTCAACATGACTCTAACGGTGATACCCAGCTAATTAATGGGTTAGCTATAGTTGGAAACATTATACGTCTAGGTCATTCTGGCACCGGCACGATTCAGTTGAAGGGTACAACAGACGTAAATGGAGACTTGTCAGTAGGTGGTGCTCTATCAAAAAACTCCGGTTCATTTAAGATTGACCACCCACTTGAGTCAAAAACAGCTACGCACCATCTAGTTCATTCGTTTGTTGAATCTCCTACAGCAGATAACATCTATCGTGGAAAAGTTGCCTTAGTATCAGGTTCAGCGACAGTTAATATTGATACAGTGGCAGGAATGACGGATGGAACATTTGCTGCACTTAACCGTGAATTGCAATGCTTTACTTCTAATGAGTCTGGCTGGACAGCAGTCAAAGGGACGGTATCAGGAAATACTTTAACAATCACGGCTCAAGAAGACACATGCACAGATACAGTGTCTTGGTTAGTCGTTGGGGAGCGTAAAGACGCCCATATGTACGATACTGGGTGGACTGACGACAACGGAAAAGTAATCGTCGAGCCAGAGAAAGAGGCTTAAATGGTAAATATCAAACTTTGGTTTTGCCCGGTTAATCCAGCATCAAGCTGTACCATTACATACGAGGTATAAAGTCAATGGCTCTTATCCCGCTCAAAATAGCACCAGGCATCTACCGTAACGGCACTGAGTACGAGCAGTCTGGAAGGTGGCGCGATGGGTCATTAATCAGGTGGTCAGAAGGATCCCTTCGCCCTGTTGGCGGCTGGACGCAATTTACAGGAACGGCATTTGCAGCTAAACCAAGAGGCATACATGGTTGGGCGCAAAACAACGGCAACATTAATATTGCTGCTGGCACATACAATAAGCTGTACTACATATCGACAGCAGGAAACGTCTCAGATATCACCCCAACGTCAGGTTTTACTGTAGGTGAAGAGGAAGCGTCTCAAAATACTGCGTATAGCGGCTCAACTTACGGCACAGGGCTATACGGCGTAGCTAGGAATCCTTCGGATAACACAACACCTGCGACTACCTGGGCTATTGATAACTGGGGCGAGTACCTTGTTGCTTGTTCTTCCGATGACGGCAAGATACTGCAATGGCAATTAGACCCATCGGTAAAAGCAGCACCATTAACAAATGCCCCGACAGGTAACCGCTCTATCGTGGTCACAGAGGAGCGATTTATATTTGCTCTGGGGTCAGGTGGCAATCCAAGAAAAATATCCTGGTGTGACAGAGAATCCGACACTGTATGGACGGCAGCAGCAACAAACGAAGCTGGTGATATTGAGCTACAGACTGAAGGCAAGTTAATGACCGGCATTCGGGTAAGGGGTAGAACCTTGATCCTGACCTCCTCAGACGCTCATATAGCGACGTACCAAGGCCCGCCATACGTCTATGGCTTTGAGCGCGTAGGGTCGGCTTGTGGGACCATATCGCCACGCTCACTAGTATCAGCAGATAAGTTTGCGTTCTGGATGGGTCCAAAAGGGTTCTTTGTCTACGATGGCTCAGTGGCAATTGAAAAGACTTGCGATGTAGCTGATTATGTTTTTAGTGACATCAACACCTCGCAAATGTCAAAAGTATACGGTGTTCACAACAGTAGATTCTCTGAGGTCTGGTGGTTTTACCCAAGCGCGTCATCAATAGAAAATAACCGCTATGTTGTTTACGACTACAAAGACAACATCTGGTTTTTCGGCCAATTAGGTAGGACTGCTGGTATTGATGTAGGGCCAAAGAACTTCCCTATATGGTCTGGTACAAATGGACACCTATATCTTCAGGAGTACGGCTTCGCAAAAGACGGAGCGGCATCTTTTGTTGAGAGTGGGCCAATAGAGCTAGGCGCAGGCGAACGTGTAATGAGAGTGACAAGCGTGGTCCCAGATGAAGGTGTCCAGGGAGATGTCAACGTCACCTTTAAAACAAAAAATTATCCCAATGGCGCAGAAACAACGACAAGCTCATTCAATACGGCGAACCCGACAGACGTTAGGTTTACCGGCAGGCAAGTCAAGATGCGCCTAGAGTCGCAAAACAACAACGACTTCCGAATAGGGACGTTTAGGCTAGAAGCACGGCCAGGAGGTAAGCGGTGAGTACACCTCCTCCTCCAGTAGGCAGCATTTGGAATGATTGGGCAGAAAGCCTTAACAGGTATTTAACTAGAAATATCAATCAGTTACAGTATCTTATTGGCGGCGAATCAGCAGAAGATAACGGTCTTCTTATGTGGGACCGTACAGCACAGCATCCGGTTGTGTCATACGATGGAGCTTTTATCCCTCTGGCGTATGGACAGAATGAGCCAGGACAAGGCTACGGCTACGGCGCGTTCTATGATCACACTGATCAATCAGCGACATCGATAAACACAGGTAAGGCAATTACCTGGAATACGACAGCGCACTCGAGCAATATTTCTATAGGTACGCCCACAAGCCGCATCGTGTTTGCCAAGGCAGGGCGTTACTACATTAGTTTTACAGCACAGCTAAACTCAACATCAGCAAGCACTAAGGCGTTTTGGTTTTGGCCTAAACTGAATGGGACTGATGTAGCAGGCTCAACTATGAAGATTACGATGCATGCAAATGATGAGACAAAAACAGTATCAAGGTCTGGAATATTCCAGGTAAGCGCCAATGATTATCTTGAAAGCTATTTTGCTGTTGACGACACTGGTTCGACCTTACAGCATTATGCAGCTGAATCATTTGCTCCAGCAGTCCCATCTGTATCACTAACAGTTATGAGCGTTTAACTATGAGCTTTACAGGCAACCTAGCAGTCAAAGAAGAAATCATGAACCCATCACTAAACGCAGAACTTAGGCGCTGTCAGAAATGGATTGAGGACGCTCTGGGGTACGCTGGTGGGACGCATGACTATGAAGACATAGTTGAGTCAGTCCACAAAGGAAGAATGCAGCTGTGGGCCGGAGAAGAAGGCTGCGCGATTACTGAAATAATTAAATACCCTAAAATGAGTACATTACATGTGTTTTTAGCTGGTGGAAAAATGGAACAAATCATTGATTTTCAAACATCTGCCGCAGAATTTGCTAAAATGAATGGATGTAGCAAAATGACGTTAGCAGGAAGGCATGGCTGGACTCGCGTATTATCAAAACATGGCTGGGAACATTCATTCTCTGTCATGTCAAAGGAGGCTTAAATGAGTGGCGGGAAAGGTGGAAGCACTAGTTCAGCAGTAGAAATTCCTGAGTGGATGAATACTGCCGCTCAACAAAACGTAGGTAGAGCGCAACAGGCACAGCAAATCGGCTACACGCCGTATTACGGTCCTGATATTGCAGCATTCTCACCTGCTCAACAGGCAGCACAGCAATCAACAATGGATACGGCTTCAGCGTTTGGGTTAGCACCTCAAGGCATGTCAGCCTCTGCGGGGATGCCACAGGCACAAGAATATGCAGGCGGCATACAGGGATACTCAGCGGCCCCATTGTACACGCAGGCGTTAAATGAATTCCAAGCACAACGTCCAGGTCAGTATGACGCAATTAACGCGATGTTTGCAGACCCACAGACGGGAGCACCGCCAGCTAATTTTGCACCTGCAACTATTGTAGGAACTGACCCGACTACAGGGCAGCCAATGTACAGCAGTAACAACAGCTACATGGGCGATGACAACCCGTATGACAACCCTATAAACGAAACAGGACTCGGAAGTATTCTGGATGCACCTATGTTTGATGGCATTGGAATGCCGGGAACGTACGGCGGGGGTGTCAACGTAGCCCCAGAGCACGCAAGAGATCCAAATAGACCCGCAGTAAGCATCGTACCCGGCGGGGACGGTGGCCCAGTTTCAAATGCATCTACAGATTTCAACAATGACCCATTCTCTGGCGGCGGCTGGAACACTTAAAGGAGATAACTATGGCAGGCGCAGCAGCAGGTGGACAGCCTCAAGTACCAAATATTAATCAAGCCGCAGCTCAAGGTATTTACGGTGCTGGGCTAGGTTCAGCGGCTGGCATGGGTTATCAGCCAAATCAAGTATCTACAGGACAAGTAGGCAACGTGACCGCTGGTCAAATAGCTGGCATGGAAATGAGCCAGTACATGAACCCGTACACTCAGCAAGTTATTGAGGCTAATGAAGCCGATATATTGCGCGGAGCACAATCAGGCATGAACTCGCTAGATACGCAGGCTGGAAGAGCTGGTGCATTTGGCGGGTCACGGCACGGTATAGCAATGGGCGAGATGGGTACAGGCGTGGCACGAGAGCTAGCCAGATCATCAGCAGGGTTACGTCAAGCTGGGTTCCAGAACGCGCAACAAATGGCAACCGGAGACCTTGGTAGAACATTCCAAGCAGACCTTGCAAACCAAGGCATGCAACAAGGTAATTTACAGCGTCAGTTCCAGGCGGACCAGTTTAACGTCACAAGTGGCCTTCAGGGCGCACAGCAGCGTCTAGGAGCGGCTAACCAGCTTGGAGCAATATCAGAGCAAGGGTATGGCATGGGCCGCCTAGCACAGCAGGATTTAGCGAATACTGGAGCACAACAACAGCTGCTACAGCAGGCGTTGATTGACGCAGGTAGAGGCCAGTACGACAGCTTTATGGGCGCACCAGCATCAAGTTTAGGTTATGTAACTACGGCATTAGGCGCTACACCTGGGCAGCAGACTACGACAAACACTAGAGATCCTGGGGTGTTTGATTATTTGACGCTGGGCGCATCAATGGTTCCAGGGAGTGGTAGATAATGGCTTTAAGAGATCGAGCAAGTGGGATCATAACTAACATCATGGATCACCTTGGGCAAACAGGGGATGATCAGATTCTGAATGGCCGGGGTCAGTCTACGTTTCCTGGCAATGCTCCGGTAAACCCTCCAATGGCACAAGCTCCTACTCCTGGGGCTTTAGCTATGCCTATGTCTAGCACTGAACCCAGTATTGGGCGTGAGGCGATTCCTCAGCTGTTAAGAAAGGCTCCTCTGCCAGACCAGGGCGGGAATGGTGTAAGAATGACACCTGATATGGAAAAGAAAGCACAGATTGCCGCAAATGTGACAGAGCAGCTCAAAACAAATCCAATGCTTGATAGAGATCCTTCCTTCCAAGAGAAAGTGAAGGGATTCTTTGGTAGCCGCGAAAACATGATCAGATTGGCTATGGGCTTCAATACAATGAGGCTTACCCCTGACGCAGGATTGGCAGCGTCTCTTGGTAGCGAATTAAAAGACATTAGGAAAGCGGGAGCGACAAGCGCAACAGCAAAAGCCGTTGCAACAAGACTTCGCAGTATGGGGCCTGAATATGCCCAGTACGCCACAATGGTTGAAAATAACCCATCATTGGCGAACGAAGTGATGAAGCAAATTTTGCAAAAAGAATTTAAACCGGAAGTTGCCATAAAAACATCAGCATCAAGAGTGGATGAAAAGACAGGCAAGGTTTATGTAATTAAGACGGACCCCAACACTGGGGAATCAACAAGAGTGGAAATTGAAGGCGCAACTGGTTTAACTACACAAGGAAAACTAGATTTAGAGCGTCTATCAAACTTGAAGGAACAAGACCAGCAAACCGCAATGGCAAAAGGCAGTGAAATATTCGGCAAGGCGCAAGCACTTGATTCCCAGATATCTAAATACCGAGCAGCATTAGGTGCGCTAGATCGAGGCGCTGCCACAGGGTGGTGGAATAAATACCTTCCAACATTCCGAGCAGCAACGCAAGAATTCCAAATGTTGGCTAATTCATTAGGAATTGACATTATTAATTCTGCTACATTTGGAGCTTTAAGTGAGTCAGAATTAAAACTGGCTTTGCAAACTGGGTTGCCAGACAATTTAGGCCCAGATGAGACAGTAGCCTTGATTAAAAGAAAAGTGGCGGCTCAAGAAAAGCTAAGGAATCAATTATATAATGATGCACGGATGCTTTCGACAGGGACGGTAAGGTATACGGATTATATGCAAAAGCGAGCCAACGCTTCTTTAGATTCTCGCGACAAGCAGCCAGCGAGTCCAGCAGAGCCTAGCAACGAAAGCACACCAGGATTTAAAATTGTGGGAGTTAAGTAATGGCTGTAAAAACATACACTGTTTCTCTCCCTGATGGTCGCCAAGTTGACGTTGAGGGGCCAGAAAACGCAAGTCAAGAGCAGCTTCTTTCTTTTGTAAAAAAACAGTATGAGGCAGGGGTGTTTGGTGAAAAACAAGAGCAACCCGAAAGCAGTAGCCAAGACCCATATGGATTATTAGGCAATCCTTTATCAACACTTGGTGTATTAGACGCAGCCCGCACAATTGGCACAGGCGCTATAGGTGATATTGCAGGGAAGGTTACCGATATAGCCTCGACACCGTTTACCAGTATAGAGCGAGGAAACGAGCTAGGTAATATGGTAAGAGGGGCAATAACTCAGACCCCGTACTCTTCAAAAGGCCAACAATATTTAAGTAATGTTGGGGAGTTCCTTCAGCCTGTTGGTGAAGCTTTTAAAGGCGTTGGGGAGGCTACTAAAGGAACTATCGCTAGTGTAACTGGAAGTGAGCTAGCTGGAGAAATGACAGTTGATGTTGCGTCTCTCATTCCAGACTTACTTGGTATTGGTATTGGCGTTAAATTGGCGCGTCCAATAAGAATTAAAAATCCTGATGGAACACCGACTACCGAATTTAGAACCTTGCTTGAAAAGCGAGGCATAGAATATGAAGCACTAAAGCCTGAAGTAGCGGCAGCTTTACCAGAAGTATTTTATGGCGGCAAAGGAAGTTTAGGAACCCAAGTAGCGCGAAGAGATATAGAAACTGGAGGACGGCAGAATATACTTGCAAAAGAACAGCCAGTAGGTCAAGGCGGAATGATGCCAGATCCATTAGGGTTAAACGCTGTTAAAGCTGGGTGGGATGAAGGCTTCGTGGCAGCTGTAAAAACTGCAACACCAGAGACTAAAAGCTCAATGCTAAAAATGATTCAACGCTATAGGCAGTGGCAAGCTAAAAAAACATTTGCCCGTGATGTAGGCCGACCATCTGATATAGCTGGCGATGCAGTCGTGGAGCGTATCTCGTTTATTCGCGACACAATAAACAAAGCAAATGCTCAAAAAAACAGAATTGCAAAAAATAAATTTCCTGGGTTAGAGGTAGATATTACGCCTATTGAGAAAGTCGCACTTGAGCAGCTTGATATGTTAGAAGTTCGATTACCAAGGAACGCAGCTGGTGATGTTTTCCCAGACTTCAACGGCTCAGTTATACAGGCAGATCGATCCGCGCAAAGAGTTATTAGGGACGCATTAAAATTAATGCAAACATCTCGCTTAGATGCGGCAGGTCTACACAGATTAAAATTGCAATTTGACAATCTAATTGATTACTCAAGGACGGCAGGCAAATTAACTCCGTCAGGTGAAAAGCTTGTCAAAAAAGTAAGATCGGAAATTAACCAGACATTAAGAAATTTAGACCCAGATTATGCTCAAGCAAATGATATTGTTTCCGAAGGCTTAGGTGTTTTTGATAATTTCAATAAATCAACAGGGCGAACAGTAGAAATATTTGCCGACTCAGCGTCAAAAACAATTGGCCAAGAAATGCGTAAGTTATTTAGTAACTACGGCACTAGAGTACCTCTAGAAGATGCAATCAAGGGTTTAGAAGAAACAGCAAGGAAATTTGCTACAGGCGGCACTGGAAAACAAATTGTTAAGTACCAGGAAGGGACTCCGGCACAAGGGACTCCTTTACCTGTATTTGGAACTGATGCATATGAGCTGGCTTTGTTCGCAAGTCAATTAGATAAAAGATTTAAGCCCGTTGCAGAAACAAGCTTTCTAGGGGAAGGAATCCAGTTCGGCAGAGGAGCAGCAGCTGATCTAGCGGTTGGAAATAAAGTAGGACTTGGTGCAAGGATACTTGAAAAATTGAAAAAACAGCAAGGCATTGGAGATGATGCTTTAGCTATGCAGGCGCTTGAAGAATTAGCTAAGAGGAATCCTTAATGAAAACTAAACTGCAACCGATGAAGCCAGACCAAATAGAGGCCATTGCCTCTGATGCGGTTTCCGATGCATTAGACTTCATTGAGTCTGAAATCTCAGGGGATAGAATCAAAGCCCAGAGATACTTTGAAGGCGAGTGCGATATAGGCCACGAGGAAGGCCGTAGCCGGGTTGTATCTACAAAGGTAAGGGATACTATTCGCCAGCTCAAACCGAGCCTTATGCGCGTGTTCCTGTCCAATGAGAAATACGTTCAGTATGTAGCCAGGAACCCTCAAGAGGTCCAACAGGCAGAGACTGCGACTCAGTACATCCATTCTCAGTTCACAGAGAAGAACGGCTACAAGGTCATGTCGAATGCTATCCATGACGCATTATTGAAGAAAGCTGGCGTAATCAAGATCTACTGGGAAAATTACGAATCTGGAAAAATGCATGAATTAACAGGTTTGACCGAGCAAGAATATACGATGATTGCCCAGGAAGACGATGTTGAAATCATCGAGCAGTCAATAGAATATTCTATGTCAGCAGATGAATTTGGCATGGAAATCGAGATGCCAATTTATGATATCAAGGTGATGCATCGAAAAGAGGAAGGCAAGCTGTGTGTTGAGCCTGTACCGCCGGAAGAATTCTTTGTAGACCGGGCAGCAAAATCAATAGACGACTTTTACGTTATGGGCCATCGTACAGAAATGCGTGTCGGTGACCTGGTGGCGATGGGGTACGACTTTGATGAAGTATCTCAATTAACCGGGATTGGCGATCACGATACCCTGGCTGATGCAGAAGACTTTGAGCGGCGCGGTTACGATCAGACAGACAGGGAAGACATTAAAGACCTCTCAATGCGCCTTGTAGCTGTTACAGAGGCTTACATGCGTATTGACGTAGACGGCACAGGCATAGCGCAGCTGCATAAGATCTTACTAGGTGGCGGCGAGTACAAGATGCTTGATTATGAGCGTTGTAACCATGTGCCATTCGCGGTGTTTGAGGTAGACCCTGAGCCACATGCGTTCTTTGGCCGGTCAGTTGCTGATCTAATTATTTATGATCAGGACGCAGCAACATCAATCCTTCGTGGCGTCCTAGATAACATTGCTATGACAAATAACCCTCGCATGACAATGGTTGAGGGCAAGGTCAATATTGATGATTTATTGAACAATGAAATTGGCGCAGTGGTACGCATGACTGAGCCGAATGCTGTCCAGGCGCTCTCAGTGCCGTTTGCAGCCGGGCAAGTACTAGGCGCTGCTGAGTACTACGATCAGATCATTGAATCCAAGACAGGCGTCTCTCGTGCGTCAAATGGCTTAAACCCAGACGCATTGCAGAATACAACAGCGACAGCCGTGGCTATGACCTCGCAGGCAGCAGCTGGTCAGGTTGAGGTTATTGCGCGTAACTTGGCTGAAGGCGGCGTCACACAGATGTTTAAGCTTATGTTAAAGCTATTGGCTGAGAACTCACCGGATGAAGTTATGATGCGTCTGTCAGGCGATAATTTTGCGCCAATCGATCCTCGCAGCTGGAACACAGAAATGGCAATTGAGGTGAATGTTGGCTTAGGCACTGGCAAGGAAGATCAAAAAGCCGCTTCGTTGCAGGCCACTCTCCAGACGCAGATGCAGATCTGGCAAAACTATGGCCCAGGCAATGGCCTTGTCGGCATGACCAATATTCGTAATACATTAGCGGACATCTTAAACCTTGGCGGCATGCGTAATGCTGATCGTTACTACGCTCCGATGAATCAGCAGATCGAGCAGCAGCTGGCGCAGCAAGCGCAACAACAAGCGCAACAGCAGCAAGCGTCACAGCAGGATCAGCAGGCCCAAGCCCTTGTGCAAGCCGAAACGATTAGGGCGCAGGCTAAGGCTCAGTCCGACATGGCAAGGATACAGCTGGACGCACAGAAAGCCCTGGCTACTGATGATCGTGAAAGAGACAAGATGGATCAAGACTTGTTAATCAAGGCCGCTGAGGTAATCGGGAAATACGGAACCGCTGTTGATGTAGAGCGAATTAAGGCCATGCAAGCCGTGCCTCGTTTTGCTGATACGACCCCGGCTCAAGCTGTCCCACAGGCTAGATATTGATGTCGCAAGTTAAAGAACGCGCATCAAGGTACAGAAATCTAATGAAAGACGAGACATTCAAGGAAGTGATCCAGGATGTCCGCTCTAAGCAAGTTGGTGTATTTTTGTACAGTAATGCTACAATTGAGGAAATTTTAGAGGCGCACCAAATAGTTAAAGCGTTAGATAAAATGGACGAGTACATGAAATCGGCAATTGATGACGAAGTTATGTACGACAAGAAACACTCATAACTGGAGACTCAGCACCGTGGTAGATACGACTGAATCTGGTAAATCGCTGAACATAGAGTCAGCAGCCGAGCTGCTAGTGCAGCCAGAAGAACAACCCGAAGCACCTGTAGAGGATATTGAGGAAGAGGCGGAGCAACCCCAAGGGGACTTAGCTGATGACACCGAAGACTCTGAAGACGCAGAGGTTGCAGATGCCGATACTGAAGACGCTGAAGAAGGCGAAGATGTAGAAGGCGAGGATGAGTACGAAGACACAGAAGATGCCGATGAGGCCGCTGGCCCTGACGATAAGCTCCATACTGTAAAAGTAGACGGACAGGAAGTGCAGGTAACCGAAGCTGAACTCAAACGTAGTTATTCAGGTCAGAAGTACGTCCAACAAGGGATGCAACAGGCAGCAGAACAGCGTAAGGAAGCTGAAAATGTTTATGTATCCCTGATGCAAGAGCGAGAAAATCTTGCAAATCTTGTACAACAACTGGAATTGGGAGCCGTAGCGCGCCCGCAGGAACCGAGCAGAGTTACTTATGAAGGCGATCCAATTGGCTTAATGGAAGCTAAACTGGATTATGAAGACAATATGAAAATCTACAATGAGACTCAAGCGAAAGTTCAGCAGCATCTGCAACAGCAGACGGCAGCAGAGCAGAATGCTAGGGCAGCATTGGCCCAACAGGAAGCTCAAAAACTAATAGAACTCGTGCCTGAATTGAGAGACGCCGATAAGGCATCAAAGTTCAAGGAGCAAGTGGTTAAAACAGCAGTTGATCACTACGGTTATTCCGCAGAGCAAA
>Ga0114998_10002268_pt1 | contig 14606 bp, 15 predicted proteins | sample ArcticOcean_MG_C_5_FD_87044 | JGI IMG/M metagenome (GOLD analysis project Ga0114998, IMG submission 87044) | Marine microbial communities from western Arctic Ocean - ArcticOcean_MG_CB4_138 | ecosystem: Environmental > Aquatic > Marine > Oceanic | place: Arctic Ocean: Canada Basin | collected...
AACAGCATGTTCCCCGCGCCTCAGCCCGTGTCTGAAATATACCTCGCCGAGTTTCTTCGGCAACTCAAAGACGAGGGGTACGGTATTTTCGTGGTGCGAGGCATACTTCCCGACCCGAAAGGACCGGGGCACAAGCCGCCTGGACGAAATTTTGCGACCTTAAGCGACTCGTACTCGGGGGATTACGGCAAGTGGGTCACCCCAACGGAAGCGGCTTCCTTGAACAAACAAGGTGAGGCGACGAAAAAGCAAGGCCTGGCGAGAGACGCGGCGTCGCGCGCGATGCAACGGCTTGGCGGTTCGGGGAACTCGTCATTCACCGTGGCTGGCGGCGGGGGCGGGTTCGCGGACGCGAACGCGGAGGCGGAGGACGCGGAACTGCGGCGGGCGATTGAGGCGAGCCTCGGGGGTGGCGGTGGTTTTGGTGCGGGCGGTACGGCCTATGGTGGTTTTGGGTCTGCTGGTGGCAACGTTTCGCGCAACAACGCGCACAACTCTTCCGACGACGACCTCGCCCGAGCCCTCGCGGCGAGTCTCGCGGATGGAGGAGGCGGTCTTCCAATTTCCAGCCACCCTGTATCCGGGTCGCAGTTCACGGGCGCGAAGCGCAAGACCACAGGAGAGACAGTCGCGGAGCCAAACGCGTTCGCGGAGGACGAAGACGCCGACCTCGCCGCCGCGATCGCGGCGAGCATAGGCGATGGAGGAGGCGGTGTTCCAAGTTCGCAAAATGCGAAAGATTCAAACAGTGACGATGCGCATTCAGTGGTGTCTACACCCATCCCTCCCGAGCCCGAGCCCGAGGTACTTGGCGCGGTGGACATCGCGGTGCGCGGCGAGGGAACCCGAGCGCGCAGGCGGTTTCTGGAGAGCGACACGATCGATCAGGTCGAGGCGTGGGTCGGCGCGGTGCTTGGGCTTGACATGCGCACCAACATGCTCTGCACGTCGTTTCCAAGGAAAGCGCTGAGCGACGGGACGATGTCACTGGCACAAGCCGGGGTGAGGGACAAAGACGCGCTGGCCGTGGCGCCGAGACGGTAGTAGGTACAGCGTACAGGTAGTTTTTTGCAATATTGAGACGAGTTGCTCTCTGGAGAATCGGTTAGTTGCCATGAAAATTTCATTCGGTTGCGCATCGAATGCGCACACTTCGAACGCGCGCCTTTCGCGCGTCCTTCGCGATGCTCACGTCCACCACCCTCATCGGGGGCACGTTGGGGTTCGCCATGCAGATGTACATCAACGCCCTAAGAAAGCTCCCTGTTCTGCGCAGTGCGTGCCCGCCTCTCCTCGATCGACCGTCGTTCGGATTGACATTTAGGGCTCGCGCCACCGAGAAAATCATGACCTGACCTGACCTGACCTGACCCGTTCTCCCCCACGCACAGATCCCTGGCAACACCTTTTCTGGACCGGCGCGGGCGCTGGTTTCGCGAACTGGAACTCGGAGTGGGAAGCCAAGCTTCGAAAGGAGGTGGACGCGATGAACGCGGAGAGACAAACCACGAACGCGAGGTTCATGGAATCCATCGTCAAGGGGGATAAATAGAAGGGGCAAATAGTCACTGGAGAAAGTTTGTAGCGCGAATTCGGCGACGCAAATGAATGCGGGATGGACAGTCTCTCAAGGTCTGATCTGTCTGATGTGTCGTGCGGGCACGAAAACAGCCTCCCGGTATCGTCTGCATGTAATGTAACTCTAATGCGTAATGCGTATCCTCCCTTGATTGACCACGGCGACACCTGTTTCTATCGCCCAGCTAGAGTGTTTTTTCGGAACTGTCTCAACCTGACAGCCGCACAAAAAAACTCATTCTGGTCTGTTTCCTGGGATACCTGGTCTCGGACCTCCCGTGTTTCCGGTGCCCTTGTCGTGGTCCTGAAGCGTGGTATCGCGCCACACGTCTATACGCGCCGAACCGCACTTCCCGTAAGCGACCCGCGAGTGCGCGGCGTGAACGTCGAGGCCGCCATGGACGGCGAAGAACCGCGCTCGAGTGGTTCCAAGGGCTCCCCCGGTTTTCGCGAGCAGCAGGAGCTCGTAGTCGAACCCGACGCCCAGGCGGAACCCTTCACGCCGTCGCCGACGCGCCCGGCAGGTATGAACCCACAGGCGACGCCGTGGACGCCGTCCCCTGTCTCCGTGTCTCTCCAAGGGTTCGGCCAATCAAACGGCCAGCCGTACGGCCAGCCGTACTTCCCGTACTTTCCCTCTGGGGCTGGTGTCCCCGCGCCGCTGCCGTCCACCCCGTTCCCGGCGAGGGCGTCGCAAACGCGACGACGCGGCGATACAAGCAGTGATTTTGGTACCACTTCGTTCCGTCGCCCTTGGAATGGCGGGGGGCACGCGCCTCCTTCGTTGCCGTGCGACACGCACCACCTATCGAGTGGAGGGCATCAAAGGCCGATGAACGACTACAACTCCCACTTCGTGGCAACTCGCGAGCGGCCTCAGAATTTCATTCTGGACGGCGCGGCGGACACGCCCACGCGCTTGGCGCGGTTCCCGACCCGGAAGGAACTGGCGTTTTTGAAACGGGAACACACGGCGAAACACGCGTTTCCGTCCACGCGGTTACAGTGCGACCTGGGGGCGTTAAAATTGCACCCAGGCACGTTCGGAAACACAAAGTTCGACGTGATTTACGTAAACCCGCCGTGGGGTTCGCCAAATTGGCCGGCTTCAAAGTTTTGGGGTTGACGATTGAACAAATCGCCGAGCCGAATGGGTGCTTCGTGTTCCTGTGGTGCGGCGACGGCAACGACCACACTTTGGAGCTGGGAAGGGAGTGCCTCGCGAAGTGGGGGTTCCGACGGGTGGAGGAAATCGTGTGGCTGAAAACCAACCACGACCATTGCGGGAATGGGAGGGACGCGACGGACGCGACGGGGACGGCGGATGACGACGATGACAACGCTTGTCAAGACGAAAGAAAAGATGAAGATGACAGCATGGATTGTCAAAGCGAAAGAAAAGACGAAGCGACACCAACACCAGAAGAACCACAAAAAACTCCCCCCCCCCTGCGCTCCACGAAGGAGCACTGTTTGGTCGGCATTCGCGGCGACGTTCGCCGATACCGGGACGGACACATCATGCACGCCAACATCGACGTGGACGTGGTGGTGTGTCCCGGACCGGCCGCCGAAAACGACCGACGGAAACCAAGCGAGATGTACGAAATCATGGAGAACTTTTGCCAAGGCATTCGAAGGATAGAGCTTTTCGGGGACGACCGCAGCGCGCGCCCGGGGTGGCTCACCATGGGCGAGTTGTTCACGTCGCCAAACTTTGACGAAACAACGTTCGCGGGGTACTTTCGGGAAAAACAACACCTGCCGCGCCACGCGCGAATCGAAGCGCTGCGCCCGAAAACGCCGCCGTTCGCGAAAACCGGGACGACGCACCCGTGAGTTTGATTTAGAAAATGCTTTGAAAGAAAACGCGGCCTGAAACCCTGTCCAACTACAATGTACAACTGAAACGCGGGGTTCGCGTGTGGTGAAAAGGGCTTTGTCCCTTTTGAAGGTGTACCGACTCAAACGCGAGGAACCAACACAACCTGGTCACTTACCGTCGCTCAGCCCCCATCCCCACCGCCCTTCCGAAGACTGCATCCTCAGACTGTTTGCTCATACAGAAACTATCCCGGTCCAGCTGGGTCAGGCATACCTCCGATTGCGTGTATGGCAACCCACAACGGTTTCCGGGGTGTCTCAAACGCTCTAACCTGTCATCCGTTGGACTCATCTGCTCGCTCCCGTCGCTGTCCCGTCGTTGAGCGCCTCCGTCTTTTCCGACCCACCCGCCCAGAGTGCTTTTTTGACTCGCCCCGCTGTTCGCGTCGCTGCCCCCGCTTAAGCGGCTCCTTCGGCCCTTCGGCACCACAACGTCTTCGGTTGATTCCCCGGAGTCCAACGGGTACGGCACGTCATCTTGCTCCGATTTCAATCGTTTCCCAAGGCTCTGCAAATCAGGACAGCTCGCGCTCGCGATTCCCCCGAGCAAAACCTTGGCGAACCGCCCTTTCACGCGCGGGCGGTTATCCGCCAAGGTTTTTCGGCACTCGTACCGGATTTTCTTGTGCCCCAGGTTCCGCGCCAGTCGCTTGGCGCGGTACCGCTGCAGCTGTTGCTGTCGCAACACAGACGTGGCGAAAGGCCTTTGCAACGTCGTTTCCGTTTCGCGTAGTGACGAGTTCTCCTTGCTCGCCTCGCAGCGCGTGGTCTGCGCTTTGTCGCTCCCGCCGCCGCCGCCGCCCACCCGCGCGCCCGTGCAGTCGCTCGTCCCCGAGTTCCCACTCGAATTAGCCCCGCCGCCCGTGTGCGTTTCGTGGTGTGTCCCACCCGGGGCGTACGCTTCGTGCCACCCCCCGGGATGTCCGAAGTCCGGGTCCCCGTCCCCGTCCCGGCGCGACGGCGGAAACAGCCCAGACGGGTTCGCCGCGCCGGGCGACGAAAACAAATCCAAATCATCCCCGAAGGTTCCGAAATCGGAATTGTTCCCCTGGCCCTCGCGTTCCAATTGCAGCAGCGATACGAGCGGGTCATCGTGGGGGTGACCTGCTGCAAACTCGTCGTGCGGGTGACCTGCGTTCTGGTGACCCGCGAAATCGTGACCGCCGTCCGTCAGCCAGTCCATGGAACTCGCGTCCACGCCGTGATTCACGCTTCGTCGTTCCTGACTTTGCACGTAACCGCCATTTCCGGGCGCGCAGGGCTGGCACGCCCCATCCAGCTCCAGCTTCACGGATATGGGGACGCGCTCGTGGCGCATGGCGAGCTGGTTTTGAGTGGAGGGTGGAGGGTTGGCGTTAGTCAAAATTCTATGAAGAAAAAGAAAATTGGCAAAAAACGGAGACTGTTCCGCTGTGCCCCAATGCTTACGTGGCAGAAGTGCGCTTTTTCCGAGAGTTTGTGTCGAACGCGAATGGGAGCCACCCGGAACGCGGCGCGTCCGTGTTCCGCGAGCCTCAATTCGCCACGTACCTTGTTCGCGCTGTGAATAGAGATGTCGCACGTGGTGCACAGGAAGGCGCCTGTTGAGATTGAGCAGGTTAGGTGTCAGCGCTGCCGGCGGGAGGGGGAAGGTTTTTCGGGAAAGCAATGGCCGACGGGGGAGACGCTTTTTCATGCCGCGCTTTCTCTCGCCGGCCGGCTTTCTCTTACCGTCGGAGTTGCAGAACCACGCCGCGGGAGCGGCATTGCAGTTGTCACAGTTCTTCGCCATATCCCACACGGTTTGTGCGCGGTCGAGTGGTGACGAATTCCCAAGCGCGTGTGCCGCGGCGCGCGAGGGGATGGATAGCGGGAAAAAGCGCAAGATGGATAGCGCACTTTTACACGCGCTCCTTCTCGATTGGTCCGAGGTTTTGGCGCTCTTGTTGACAACGTCCACGCGGCCGTGAGTCATTCTGAAACTGCGGACGCGCGAGCGAGCCGGCGAAGTGACGCGACGTACCTGATGTTTTTTGCCAAGTAATTACTTTCGTTGCCAAGTCACGCGCCGATCCACACACAACTCCGCGCCTCGGCGAGACGTCCCCGAAGACTCACGGGCCCACCGGATTCCACTCGCGCCCACCCCGTCTGTTCCGATGTCCACCACCGCGCTCCACGCCCCGGCGTCCGCGTTCGCGGTTTCGGCGCGCGCGGTTGCGAAATCTCGTTGCAATCGCGGGACGGCACACCCCCCCCCACGTCATCCGACACGCACGCGCGGCGTGGTGCGTCCCCGCGCGTCGGGTGACGTTGAAACCGCGGGTTTCGACCTGATGGCCGCCGGGTCTGACCGCAAGTACTTCTTGGTGGGCGGCAAGGGCGGGGTTGGTAAGACCTCGTGCTCGTCATCCCTGGCGGTGCGGTTCGCAAACGCGGGCCATCCCACGTTGCTAGTTTCCACCGATCCCGCGCACTCGCTGAGTGACTCGCTGGCGCAGGACGTCACGGGGGGCCTCCCAGTCTGCGTGGACGGCACCGGGAACATGCTATACGCCATGGAGGTGGACCCTGACCAGGCGAAGGAGGAGTTCGCCGCGTTCGCGAAGCAGAACGACGTGTCAAGCGGGGCGAAAGATTTCATGTCATCCGTGGGGCTTGGCGGGCTGGCGGATCAGCTCGGGGATTTGAAACTAGGCGAGCTTCTGGATACCCCCCCCCCGGTCTTGACGAAGCAATCGCAATCGCCAAGGTTGTGCAGTTCATCAAAGACGAAAAGTACGCGAAGTTTACCCGGATCGTGTTTGACACCGCGCCCACGGGGCACACGTTGCGACTGTTATCGCTTCCCGATTTTCTCGACGCTTCAATTGGAAAAATAGTCCGCCTGCGACAGAAACTCACCGGTATGGGCAGCGCGGTGAAGGGTTTGTTTGGAGTGCAAGAAGGCCCGGATGAAGCCGTGGAGAAGCTAGAGAAGCTGAAAGAACAACTCATCGAGGTGAAGGACCTTTTCAGAAACGAGAAAACGACGGAGTTCGTCATCGTCACCATCCCCACTGTGCTCGGGATGAGCGAAAGCGGCCGGCTCCTGAAAGAACTGCGAAAAGAAAACGTCCCGGTCAAGCGAATCGTGATCAACCAGATGCTGCAGGTCACGGGGGAGGGGTTTGGGGAAAGAGTTTCCCAGCTTAGTGAGAAGGAGCAGAAGCTGCGGGCTGCAGTGGCGCTGATGAACGATGCTGAAGACGTGACTGCGGCGATGGAAGAGATGCTCGCGGCGCAAAAAAAAGTCTCGAAAGACGCGACGGCCGCGGTAACTTTCTGTACCGTCAAGGCGAAGGATCAGCGCCGGGCGATGCAGATGCTGGACGAAGACGCTGGGTTGAAAACCCTGCAGCGAATAGAAGCGCCGCTTTTCGATATGGAAATCAGGGGCGTACCCGCGCTGAACTTCATGGGGGGGCAGGTGTGGACGGAGTAGAGTGGAGATTTTGTGAATATTATTAGCTCCCAGCGCTCGTCGCCTCTCCCGAATCAGCGAAAACTCGCGCATCGTTTTCGTTCCGCCACAGATCTGGACCGCGCCCCCCCCGTACTTCGCCGTCCTTGTCACCATGAACGAACACGAAGTGGACCGCCAGATCAACCAGATGGTGCAGTTCATTAAACAAGAGGCGGAGGAAAAGGCGAGCGAAATCCGAGTCGCGGCGGAGGAGGAGTTCAACATAGAGAAGCTGCAGATGGTGGAGACGGAGAAGCAGAAGATCCGCAAGGAGTACGAGAGGAAGGAGGCCTCGGTGGAGGTGCGGAAGAAGATTCAGTACTCCACGGAGTTGAACGCGATGCGTTTGAAGGTGCTAGGTGCGAGGGAGGAGGCGATTCAGGGCATGCTCGCGGAGGCGCGGGCCACGGTGGGGCAGGTGTCAGGGCAAGCCTCGTACCAAGGGTTGCTAGTTTCCCTGATTGGCCAAGGTCTGAAAAAGCTGGAGCAAACCAGCGCGGTGGTGCGGTGTCGCCTTGTCGACGTGGAGAAGGTCCGGGCCGCGATTGCGGACGTGTCAAGAGGACAGCCGCAGGTTCAACTAAAACTGGACGAGCACGACTACCTGCCTGCCCCTCCCACGAGCTCTGGGGGGGTGCACATCATCTCCATGGACGGGAAGATCGTGTGCAACAACTCGCTGGACGATCGTTTGAAAGTCGCGTTTCAAAACAACGCCCCCGAGATCCGAAACGCGATATTCGGCCCCAACCCGAACGTCAAGGTCAAGGCGTAGGAGGGTAGGGGGGGGTGTGAGGCAAGTGTGTGTGGTCTTAAGCACTTGTCACTTGTAAAGTACTGTTCGAAACCATGGTTGATCAATTTGATCTTTTCGTTTCCTTTTTACATTTTTTTTAATTCACCGATTCGCGTTCCCGCCCCCCGCTTTCCGTCCGCTCTGTGTGGTCACGGTTTTATCCGCCGCCATTTCCGCCGCGATCTCCTCAACCACCGGTGAGCTAGCACTAGACAAACTGAACAGCCGGTCCTCGGCTTTGAAGTTCTTCGCTTTCTTCTGACTCGTGTTTTTGGTTTGCGACAGAAAACCCTCGAAGCCTTTCAGCACATTGCCGTGCGTGCTCGAGTCGTTCAAATACGCAGTCTCCAGGTCATACACCTGCTTCTCAACCTGCTTAAGCTCCTCGTCCAAGCGCTCCTTGCGCTGCTGAAGCGTGGCGAGAGTGGAGGACATCGTCGCTAAGTCGTGTCGGGTGGCGGTACTTTTCGTGCAGCTCAACACAGTCGCCGGACACTGCGAAGTCGTGGTCCCGCGATTTCAATCCTGCTTGTCGAAATCGCAACCCTAAATCGAATGGGTCGACGGCAACCGAACTGCGGTCGGACGTCGCCGAACCGTGGTCGAGACGCACGTGGGCCCGCGCGAGTCGCCGAACACAAGCAACACGCGAACACAAACGATGCGCGCGCCGAGATGTGACCACGCCGCGGTGCGGATCACCACGCTCGTTTTCCCGCTTCGATTGAGAGTTGTCAAAATCGCGCTAGTTTTCATCATCGACTCGTCCGAGACTGCGAGATTTCCGGTTAAATGTGAAGCCACGTCGATGAAGCCACGCGTACTGCTCCACAACGCCCCGCACACGCGCGTACCCCGAAACCCACCCGCGATGCCCAGCGGTCTTTCCCCCAAAGCGGTGGATGCCGACGGCGGCGTGAAGGCCACAAGCGTGGCCGTGGTGGTGGCCTCACCCAAGGGCAAGGGCGACGTGTCGGTGAAAGTCGGCAAGGATGGTGCGAAGGCCAAGGCCTCGAAAAACGCCAAAGACGCCACCCCCGTTCACGACGGCAACGGCGAGGACATCGACGGTTCTGCCGACAGACGCAAAACCGGCGCCGCGGAGCGCACCATGAAACAGGACTTCTACCGGATTCTTCACGAAAGCCGCGACCAAACCACGCGGCTTTTAATCGGGGCGTGGTTTTTACTACTCACCGCGATTTGCAACATGCTGGTGCCGTACTTCGCCGGGCGCATGACAGATGCGATTTCGTTAACGCTGCAAAACAGAAAAGCGGATGCGATTGCGATGGCCAACGAGGCGCTTTACGGCTTGCTAGCAGTGGGCCTGATCGGCGGCGTTTTTCAAGCCGCCAGGTCGTACCTTTTCAACACCGCGTCGTACAAAGTCGTGGCGCGCCTGCGGAACCGGTAAGGGCCTTTTCCATTTACCACGCTCCGCCTACGCGATTGCCCATACTCGTCCTGCGAAGGGAGCATTACGACCAGCAGGGCGCATTCCCCCGGACTGTTACCACGACTGTTTACGTAATACCAATCCCGGATATACACATGGCCCGAGAGACTGACCCTTTTCGGTTAACAATCAGGCTGTTCACCAACATCCTCGCGCAGGAGGTTGCTTTTTTCGACGGCGTCACGTCGGGGTCGCTAATTTCGCGACTCACTGCGGACACCGCGTTGCTGAAAAACGTCGCCACGCAGAACCTCTCCATGGCGTTGCGAGGCGTCGCCACGGCAATCATCGGCCTGGCGTTCATGTTCAGCACGAGCTACAAACTCACGCTCGTGGTGGTTGGCGCGTTTCCGCCGCTCATCGCGGTGGCGATGTGGCAGGGAAGAAGGCTTCGGGTGCTTTCGCGTTTAACGCAAACCGCGCTGGCGGAAGCCACGGCGGTGGCGGAGGACAGCATGGGCGCGATCCGGACGGTAAGGGCGTTCGCAAGAGAGGAAGATGAATCCGCGCACTTCTCGCGATCGGTGGACAAAGCGTTGGCGGTGGAGATGCAGGTACGTATGTCAGGCTTTCCCAAATCCGCCACACACTGTTTGCGCATACACGACGTTAACCACTTTTCGTTCACAATAACAGTACGCCAAGAGCGGGGCGGTTTTCAACGGCGCGTTGATGGCTGCGACGACGGTGGTGTTGGGGGTGACGTTCTGGTACGGAGCCTTGCTCGCGATCAACGGGGACATGACCACCGGTGAACTCAACGCGTTCATTCTGTACAGCATCAACAGCGCGTTCGGGGTGGCGCTGGTGGCCGGGACCTTTGTATCGATAGTGCAAGCCCTCGGGGCGTCGACCAGGGTTTTCGAGCTCTTGGACAGGGACTCGCAAATCAAACTGGATGGGATTGAGATGCCCGGGGACCTATTGAACGGAGGTCATGGCAACGCGAAGTCCGACACCGGCGTAGCGGTGACCTTCACCGACGTCAAATTCGCGTACCCGAGCGCGCCCGAGCGGCACGTCCTGAAAGGTAAGGAACTTTCCCAATCACCACGTTCCGCCTACGCGATTGCGCATACTCGTCCTGCGAAGAGACGGTTATTACCTCTGCTCGTACAAGACTGACACTTTCTTTTATTGGTACAAGGCCTCACTTTAGACGTGAGGGCCGGGTCGTGCGTCGCGATCGTGGGGTCGTCCGGCGCGGGCAAAAGCACGATAGGTTCGCTCCTCATGCGGTACTACGAGCCCGATTCCGGGGTTGTCGCTGTCGCGGGCGTGGACGTCTCGAAAATAGAACACAAGCACCTGCACAAGCTCATCGGCGTGGTGTCGCAAGAACCCGTTCTTTTCGCGAGGTCAATCAAAGACAATTGCAGGTTCGGCGCGCCGGGCGCAACGGATGACGAAATCTGGGACGCCATGTCCCGCGCGAACGTGGCTGAGTTCGTGCGTACCCTGGACAAAGGCCTGGATACGTGGGTTGGTGAACGAGGTATCAAGCTTTCGGGGGGGCAGAAGCAGCGGATCGCGATCGCGCGCGCGGTGCTGGTGAACCCGCAAGTGCTGTTATTGGACGAAGCCACGTCGGCGCTTGACGCGGAGAGCGAGCGATTGGTAAACCAGGCCCTGGACACGATGATGACCGGCCGCACCTCGATCGTCATCGCGCACCGGCTAAGCACGATTCAAACCGCAGACCGCGTGGCGTGTGTCGACCAAGGCGTCGTGGCGGAAACCGGAACGCACCAGGAACTCACCGCGAAGAAAGGCGTGTACGCCAACCTCATGGCGAAGCAAGTGAGCACCGCGTGAAGAGGGGTTCGGCGCAGAGACAGTAGTTGATTTCTTTTTAGTTCCGTCGATTAGTGGACATTAAGACACTAAGTGTCCGGTATGAATAATACGCATACCCAACGCACCTCCTTTGAATCATTACTAGCACCTTTGATACCTTGGAAGGTAAACCGTTCAATAAACTCCGTATCCGATACTCCCTATTTTCTCCGCGAGAAGCGCTCTCGTAGTATCTCTACACTACTTTCTCCGCGAGAAGCGCGCGTATGGCCCGCACCACCTCCTGGTTGTCGTGTTCTGAAGGGCCGTTTGCTTTGCCATTCAACTGTCCTCGTTTCCCCCCGTGCGCGTTCGCGATTCTCCGCTCAAGCGCCAAATCAAGCGCCGCGCGCACGCGACGGAACACCTGATTGTAAAAAAAGAAATGTCAGTCTCGTATGGGCAATCAGTCGCGGAATGTGGTAGATGGGAAATACTTACCGCCGCCGTTTGCGCGCTAGCTTTGAGCCACAGCCACCCGTCAAGGCACACCAGCCCCAGTTCGTGCTTCACGTCGATTTCACCTCCGCAAAACAGGAGAAGCGCGGTGGGCGGAAGTATGGTACAATCGCGCACGAACACGCGGTGCGTTTTTATTTTCTCGTGAAACGTTAGAAACGGCGACAAAGGAGACCCCGTCATGGAAGTTGCGTTCGCAGACCCAGAAGAAAGAGACACAAACCCACCCAGCTTAGCGTTCACGCTGGCGCTGTGAATCCCAATTTCGCCTTTGATGTCCTTCCATCGCGACGTCGTTGCATTTTCTTTCTTTCCAAACGGGGAAGAAGAAGCGTCGTCGAAATCAATCGCGGCGACGTTGGCATACAAACCGGCGGCGATGACGGCTTTCACCACTTTCGGCGTTCGCGAATCCGCGTTCCACCCGGCGGAGACGTCGTCCACCCAGCCCCGAGGCGCACTAGAAGCGCGGCCTATTTTGTTACCTTGTTTACCACCATGCTCGTGCATGTTATTAGTACCAGTACTCCCACCCGTCCGTAACAACCCGGCGTCCCACAAAAGCGACGCGTACTGTCCGCGCATCTCCGCGATTTGCGCGAGCGTTTCACCCGATAAACCGTGTTTCGCCGCGTGCCGCCGCGAAAAGTCCTTTCCCGCATTCCGTCCGCCAGCCGCCTCAGCCTCGCTCACAGCTTTTGACCACCGGTCATAAGCCTCCGCGTACACCAGGTGGTCGCTCTGCTCGCCCGCGGCGAGGCCGCCGGCGGTGGGCTTGGCCAGCGCGTGACGCGCGCCGTCGCAACCGCTGCGAGCGTTGACGAGAAGTGTCAGTCTCGAGTATGGGTGTATCGTATATTGCGTGTATTGGACGATGTATGGACAACAGTCGCCGTAATCAGTCTGAAAAGTCACCAGCGTTAGAGATAAAACAGTGTGTTTATGGCGTACGTAGCAATTGCTGCCGTACTGTTAAGTGTTACTAGCAGTGCACTCGACCAGGGGCGGTAAACAGTGTGCCTGGATTTGGGAAACGCGCAATACGTACCTGCCCGTCGCGCCGGCGCCGCTTCGCCCGTCCAGAAACGGGCTCTTGTAGGAAAGGCACGCCGCGATTGTTAAAACCGGCGATACGCAAGAAAGCAACGCGCCGTACACTAGCATCTTCGCCACGCGGCACTCAACGGGAAGGGCCGCGAGGTGGTGGCCGAGGGGGGTCAGGTCGCCGCCGCCGTCGGGTTGTTTGTTTTCGGTTTGGCCATTTTTTCTTGAGTTATTACTCCTCAAGCGCTCGAGCGCGCCTATTTCCCGCAGCGTCGCGACCGCCGCGGCGACCGCTTTTGGGTCGGGGGGTTCCAGGGCGTTCTTAAGGAACTCTACGGGATCCCCGGACCCCACACTTCCGTTCTGGTCACCGACAGATTGGGATTGGGCAGAACCCCCCACGCCGAGTTTCTTGATTTGAAGCACAACTTCCGTTAAAGGCACCCGGTGCAGCTCCGGAACCTGGTGGTGTCGCATCTGGGATTGTAACCGAAAAGTGTCAGTCTTGAGTCTTGAGTATGGTGTACTGTATGGGCAAACAGTGCACTTGTGATATATTTGTAAGAGCCGCGAGTACTGGTAAGAGTTACCAGTAGTATACTTCCTTTTAATGACTAGTGTAGTCACAGAGGGGCTGTAAACAGTGTGTCAGGATTTGGGAAACGCATCACGTACCTGCAACGTGGCTCGCTTGTTGGTGAACATCGCGTAGCACTTTCCCGGCCTTACTCGCCCGGCGCGTCCCGCTCGTTGCCGCGCCGAGGCTCGACTAACCCAGCCCTCGTCCAGGCTCGCCATGCCTCTACGCGGGTCCCATTGGCGCTCCTTCACCCTGCCGCTGTCCACAACAACGACGACATCGGGAATCGTCACGGACGTCTCCGCTACGTTCGTGGCGACGACGATTTTCCGAACACCGGGACCCGGGATTTTAAAAGCCTCGCGTTGTTCGGCGGGCGTCAGCGCGCTGTGCAGCGGCACTAACTTGTGCTTGCCGTGCCTAGCCGCGAACTGCGGGTGCGCCTGTAGGCGGTCTATTAGCCGCCCCACCTCGCCTATGCCAGGCAGGAACACCAGAAACGCGCCGTCCCGAGGTTCAGACTCGTCCACCAACAACAACAACAACTCGATCAAGTCGTAATCGATTCGATTCTCGTCAAGGCGCGAGAGGTTGCGCAGGGTTACCCCGCTCGGGACGTACTTTTGTTTGTCTTTTTTTGGTTTCGAGCTCGGTATCAGGGCTTGAAGGGCCAGTAGCAGTATCAGTAGCAGCATCAACACCGTCATTCCTATCAGCATCATCCCCATCCGCGTAGTAATACGCCTCGCAAAAGTCCGGATTTTCATCCCCCCTCCACGCGGATTCGCCGTCCACGCCCCAGTTATCCATGGCGCTGGTTTTATGGTCGCCGCGCATTCGCGATAGCGCGCGTTCCCCGATGCTCGCGCCTTGCGGTTTCCGGCAACACCGCGAGTCTTCATCCAAGGCGTATTTAGTAAGATCGTGAATCCGTTCCAGGTGGATGATTTCCACGGGGTGTGTTCGGCCTGGCGCGGAAACCACCGGGCAGTTACCCAAATACCCGCAGAACAACTCAGCGTCGAGGGTGGCGGACATCACGACGAGTTTCAGGGGCGGCATGTTCAGCGCGCGTCGCTTGGCGGGGACGTGCCGCAACAGCGCGAGTAAAAAGTCCCCATCAAGGGACCGCTCGTGTATTTCGTCAAGGACGACGTGCGAGACGTCGCTTAAAAGCGGGTCGCCGTGCATTTTTCGCAGCAGAATACCGGCAGTCATGAACGTCAGGCGCGTGTCTTTCGTGACCTTCGCGTCCAAACGCACGTGGTGCCCGACCAAGCTGCCGTACCCGCCCGGGCCGTTTCGCTCGCACCTCTCGCTGGAAACCCGCTCCGCGACGCTCAACGCGGCGACCCTGCGCGGCTGCGTACACACCACCCGGCACCCCGAACCCACGCCGCGTTCGATACAGTCGTCTAGAAGGTACTGCGGAACTTGGGTGGTTTTGCCAGACCCGGTTTCGCCGCACACCACCGCGGCGTCGTGT
>Ga0114998_10002281_pt1 | contig 14583 bp, 9 predicted proteins | sample ArcticOcean_MG_C_5_FD_87044 | JGI IMG/M metagenome (GOLD analysis project Ga0114998, IMG submission 87044) | Marine microbial communities from western Arctic Ocean - ArcticOcean_MG_CB4_138 | ecosystem: Environmental > Aquatic > Marine > Oceanic | place: Arctic Ocean: Canada Basin | collected...
AAATTTTGAAACCCTAAATGGATACGAGTTATAAGTTGTATGCAAGGGACTGACTTATAGGTCTTCTGATGCTTATGCTCTGTGCCTGCTTCTCATGTTCTCAAAAAAAACGAGCCGCGGAGAATAATCTCCAAATCTATATATCAAAATTTCTTCGCGCGTTTAATTATTAGAGATAAGAGAGAGAGAGATTAAGAGAGAGGAAAAAACAATCGAACAGAGACATTCATAAACATGTCTTCTTTGCCAAGAGAAGATAGTGCGATCGTATCGAACAGAACACAGACCACTACTGCTACAGCATATGGAACGACATCATCACCACAGAACACTGAGAGGACGACAACAACAACTTCAAATCAAAAAGATCCGTATACAATGAGAACGTCTTCACAATCTTTAAATGATGATAACGAAGACGACGATAATAGTAAAAAAACATTTCCTTTAAGACGAAGAAGGTTAACCGATCACTTATCGAAATGGAGATTAAACGCTCGGAAGAAACGTTCTGAACGTTCGATGTTAGAGAATTTCGTAATCGATTGGACATTGCCAATATTCACTTGCTACATCGGCCTATCGGTGTTCATTTTGATGACTGATAAGAACGAACCATCTTTCAATGGATCTTTCGTTAAATCGTTATACTTCGTATGTATTACGATCATGGCCATTGGATATGGTGATTTCTACCCCGTAAGCGATGGAGGTAAAATATACATCATGGTCTTAATATTCACCGGGATCGTGATAATCGCTTCAGTCTTTGATAGATTGACCATGTGGTTTTTATTCAAAGCTAAAGATGTGAGAAAGACTATTGAAGAGAAACGAGGAAGAGAAATTGAGGAAGATTTAGGGACGTTAAGGAATGCAATCGTTCAATCTCAAAAGAAAAAAGACGGCGACAATCATATGGAGCCAAACTTGCTCAAACGAGGCGACCTGGACCAAGCGAGATCGCAAGTGGAGGAAGATGTACAAAAGATGAGATCGCAATCGTTATGGTACGCGGTTGGAATGCTTTTTTTGGTTGTCGTCTTTGGAGCGGCTACGTTCCATTTCATTGAAGGACATACGTACTTGGATTCCGTGTATTGGGCCGTCGTTACCACGACGACTGTTGGGTACGGAGATATTTATCCAGTCACGGATGCTGGACGACTGTTCACGTGCGCATACGGTTTATGCTCAATCGGTTTAGTGACTTACTCTTTATCTTTAATTGCAAAGAATACGTTGTACCAAACGTTAGAGGATGCGGCGGCGTTGGAGACTTTTGAGCTCACGGCGCAAACGTTGATCGATATCGGTGGGAAGAAAGGATACGCGAGTGAATATGATTTTCTCGTGGCGATGTTATTAGCGGGTGGTAAAATAGATGCAAAAGATATAGATGAGATTAAGCAGAAGTTTATGCTCTTGGATGTTAACGGCGATAAACAACTGGATTACAGAGATTTATTGGGCGGTTCATCCTTTAAAGAAGATTTCGAACCCGAACGCGATTTGAAAGGAACGACGCCCGAGAGGAAAATGAGACAATAATATGAATTTATTATGACCATTAAAATTGTATTTGTATATCTTTACTACTACTACTTACAAGCAGTACGTATAGCCGTTATTTATATAAAAACGCAAATACTGAAATACTACCATCGGCAGTCAAAAACGTAATCGGTAATACTACTGCCTTACTGCTATAATAAAAAACACAAAACACAAGTTCGCGGCAAATATAGGAAGTATGCACGACTGTACGAACAATTCGTCGCATAGTAAAAAATTAGAGAGCATTAAAATCAAACTTAATAGTAATAGTAATAGTAATAATAGTTCTATTATTAAGGGTAATATATTATGTATCGACAGAAAGAACGACCTCGTCCTCGCTGGAACCGAAAATGGAGAAGTCTTCTTTAACGACTTACGGATGGTTACTAATAGTAATCAAAAGAATACGACTAATAATGATAATCAAAAGAATAATAATAATAATATGATTGTTTCACTATCTTCTAACATTAATAATAATAATAATAATGAAATTGGAGCCTGTTTATTTGATAATGATTCTAATAATAATAATAATAATGATTATCGATACATATATTTCGCTCGAGGTCCTTCGTTAGAGAAGCACGATATGCGCAAAATAAGTTCTTCTTCTTCTTCTTCTTCTTCCTCGAAAACTGCTTCAACAACTTCGAAAATTAAACAGAGAACGTTCTTGGATGATATTAGCGCTTTAGCAATCGATCAAAAACAAGAACGAATGGCTATAGCGGATGATAGTGGAGATGTTACGGTCATTAGCTTACTTGTATTAGATACAACAAAGAAGAAGAACGAAGATGATACAGAAGATATAAATGCGAAAGAAAAAGAAGAGTTTGATCTCGTTCAAATTTTTAAAAACGCCCATGGAACGGAAACGAGCGGATGCGCAACCGCTGTGAGCTTTCGTGGGCATAAACCTGAAGAAGTCATCTCTGCCGGATATGATTTAACTGTGAAGAAATGGGATATCAATCGTAAAAACAAAGAAGTAAGCGCGTGGAAAATAAAAGAAGTACAATCGGCTAGGACTGAAATCGATAATAAAAATAAGAAGAATTATAACGTTTTAGATATGGCGTTTAACCCGCCATATATAAATTCCATGAAATGTTGGGACGAAAGATGGGCCGTTCATGAAAATGGCATGAAAAGGCTTTGTGTCGTTGCCAGAGGCGATGGCGTGGTTTCAGTTTTAGATTTAGATCGAAAAGATATTCCATCATCATCGCAACAAAAGAAAAAAGGAAACAAGAACAACGTTAATAACGGTGCAGGAGGTCAAACGCCCTTAAGAAATTTTTCAGCGATTCACCTGGGTGAAGCAATGAACGACGATGGGTCGCGTTTTGGGCACACGCATACGTGTTCGTACGCCGAATTTTTACCTCGATATTTTGGGAATAAGATTATATCTGGCGGTTTAGATGGGAAAATCATTCTATGGGATTGGACTCTCGAACTCGATGAGAGCGCTAGAAAGGTTTTGAACACCGGCGGCGTTTTAGAGACGATAGAGCATAAGAGGAAAGTGAATACTTTAAAAGCGAGTACGTTGGACGATATAATCGTCGTAGCTGATACATCGACTTATATTTCAGCTTATGTCTTAGATTAGATTAGATTATTTTATTTATTACATATGGAAATAGAGGTGTTGCGTCCTATGCACTTGCCTTTTCGCCTTGAAGGCCTCTCTTTTATTTTATATATTTTGCTGATGATGAATGCATCAGATATGGACTTTTAGCCGCCACATCTTGCAAGGCCAGCCATCAGTTCCTCAAAAAACAAAGACAAGAATAAGATTATGATGATTATGATGATGATGCGGTAGAGTTTACAGTGAGAAATCGATCAAAGATTTCTATAATGCCCATCGGTTTGCAAGCCGAACGTGCTTCTCGTCGTCGTCGTTTGAGTAATAATAATAATAATAATAATAATAATGTAAACACTACTTTGAGTTTTAATAACAAGAAGAAGAACGAATCATCAACATCATCGTCAACATCTGTTGAAGAAATTATACGAATAATAGTGATAACAATAATCAATCAGAAGAAAGAGTGTTCGAAAGAAATTGAACGCATACTACTTTTGGTTTCAACAAATAATAATTATAATAATATTATTATTGAAGAAGAAGAAGAAGATGTAAATGATGACAGCGAATGCTTTATTTTAATCAAAGCACTTTCTGCTTTATATTGGTCATCTTCGCAGGCGCTTATGCTGAATGACGCGTGTGCAAGTGAACGTTTTAATTTTGAGGCGCTGCTACATGATTCCATCCTCGCAGGGCTCACTCGATTCTCCGAAAACACAAAACAATCATCATCAAAGGAGAAGAAGAAGAAGATTTCGATTATATTCTCGGAAGAAGCGAGAAAACATTTGAGTAACTTTTTCAATACAATGACAAGCGCTACTACGGACGTTGCTTTAGAATCAATCCAGGCAATATCAACGCTTCTATCGTTCTGCGCAGGAAAAGAACGAAGAACGTCGTCACAAACACAAAATGACGATACAATATTCAACATCACGCTCGTATCAAACGCAGATTTGATTCTAAAACAATGCAAATGGGTTTTTGAAACTGTAATAAGTGATATTAGCTGCGGGAAAAACGTATCAAACGTCACGGCATGTTCTGATGTTGGAACTCTGACGCAAAGAATGTTGCGAGATTACTGTCCGCGCGATAGTGATACTGTTATAAATAATGTATTATTACATACGCTTTTCGATGCTTTAGAAATCAATATTTTTGGAGGGACATCAGTCGGTTCAGCTTTGGTAACGCACTTAGTAGCATCAAGTAACGACGGCGATGAAAATTTTCAAATAATGTCAGAAGGTTTTGGATTTAATCAAGAAAAGAGCGGCGAGGAACGGGAAAGTAATAAAATCTCTTTAGAGTTTCGAAAGCGCGTTGAAATGTTATCGAATCTTGCGCTCGCACATCTTATACGAGGAGTTGTTGCCGCTCTCACTCCGGAAGTGTTATTTTTGTCGACAACTCCTCTGCAGCTCGCTCGAGATGGATTCTTTCCAATTTTGCTGAATATTTTGGATCATTGCGAAGATCCACACGCAATATTTCACGCTGTAAATGCAATCACAACTTTATTAGAGAAGCTTACCGCTGCAGATTGTGTTCTCTTGAATAATAATAACATCAATGAAGAGGAGGAGTATGTAAGCATTCTTTCTTTAGACGATTCTTTTCTCCCAGTTTTGAAGCGCATATCGAATGCGTTACTTACTCGATGGGATGATATCAGCATCACTGCATCAACAACGAGAGAAATTGCGAATGCATTTGACAAGCTTTGTGATTGTGCAATTGGCTCAAAATCTCGAGAGGAGAAAAATTACAACGAGCGAGGCATTCGTTGGGGTCTGGAAACTGCTCAAAATATTTTAAACGTCACTTTTGTGAACGCAGCAAATGGCGCAAAGAAATCAAGATTCAAACCACTTTCATCTCTAACCAAACGACTTGGGGCACACGCTATAATCAAAATGCGAGCGACGATCCTGATAGATATTTTAGAAGCTATGTCAAAGGATGATTCGCTCGGTCCAGCTGCGTCTTGGTTTCTTATTGAACTTTCGAAATCGTTTCATCGAACAGATGATAATTCGTCTTTTAAAAGTTGGTGGTTCGATGCGTTGATTCCATATTTACTTCAATTCGATGGAAAGAGACGGCGAAACGTCGCCACTCACGCTCTCCCTATTGCTTTTCAGGAAGAGTATGGTGGAGATTCAACTCTCGCCGCTGACTTGCTGACAAAAATTTGGGATTATGGCAACGACGACGCAAAGATTAGTTTACATCTCAAAGCGAGTGCAATTGTTACAGTCACTAGAGCAGCTCGAAACGCGCAACTTTGTGATCCAAATATATTTGGACGAATTCAAAGCCAAGTTGTTAAAAGCATCAATAACAAGAAAGAGCGGCGGAAGAACAAGAGAAAGGAACAACTGAAATTCGATAACGACGCGGTTGCCAAAGATACCGATGATGATGATATAAAATATTTTGATGTCCCGCACTCGATGATTGAAATAGCAGCTCTGAGTTCCTGTGTAATAGCTCGCACAGATGCGATGGAACTACTTTGCTGGGAAGGCAAAGGAAGCTCCCAAACGCTTCCAGGAGTTGATGAATTGAATCTTTTGAAGCGTATATTACCGCATCATATGCGAGGGTACGTTTTCGTTTTTTGTTTTCTCTATCGTGAAACCTTTATTTTATTTTATTTTATTTTATTCTCTCTCTCTTGATTCTCTTTGTCTCGAGCGCTGTGACGAAGAACTTTCCGTTAAGACGGCCGATTGACGAAATCTTTGGATTGCGTCTTCTCTGTGGCAACTTAACCTCCTACTCATTCTGAGCGCTCTTTTATTATTATTTATAAGATTATATTAGTGTTTGGATACTCTCGTGTACGTATAAAAACTAACCGTCTCTCGCTCAAAATTATATATATCCAAAATGAAATAGTGAAACTTCGGCGCAAATGAATTCGTTGCGAACTGCGATATCGCGTCTATTCGAAAGAATTAATTTTGGTTTAATTCGAAATAAATACAACGACGACGAGCACAAAAATAGATTAATAGAATTTACAAGATGGCTTTTGAAAAAAAGCGTACACGGCTTGTATCCATCTGCTCCGTACGAACGCAAGGCTACCGCGATTGAAATTTTAACTTGCGCTCGAAATGTAATGTTGTCGGTTGAAAAATCTTCTGCAGCAGCAGGGGTCGACGATGCATACGCAAAAGTAATTTCAGAAGAGCTTTTACATAATAAAGATACTATTGGAGTTTTACTCAAAGCCTCGATGGATTCCTGGGATAGACTGAGAAAGTCTGCCTTTGATTTATTGAGCGCTCTCCCGTCTCCTTTAACTGGCATCGAAACCAGCTCAGCGCTGTGCAAACATTTGACTTGGGCAAAGGCGATGATTCTATCGCCGATGGTGAAAGAATCAGACGCAGCCGCTTTACAAGTGCGTTTGTGGATACGCAAATATGTTTTAGAGTTGAATTGGAGCATTACACTTGTTCCTGAAGTATCAGTCGTTTCAATGATGACTGATGATCTCGGTATTGCTGATAAGAAATCTTCCGCGTCTTCCGCGATTTCTTTATTATTAGGTAAGTGCGAGAGAGATGTTTTTTCCGAGCGCAGCGCGTTTTGATTTTTTTTTACCAACCTTTGTAATGATGTGCTTTTTTTAAGAAAAGTTTTATTCAAGCGTAGTTCAGTGATGTCGACTACATTGCTAGTACTGTATGAGTGCGCTACCAATTTAGTGTGCTATGAAACTTTGCACGTCAGCCTGAGAACTACACTTGAATTTTTCTTCCTCTTATTTACGTTATAGCCTCTAGAGATGGCGGATTACTGCAACCCGCTCGCTCGTAATATTTATAAATTAACTTCTTCTCCTTCTTCTTCACAGAAACTTTGGCTGATTTCATAGAAGTGCAGTTGAACCAGGCAAGTAATGACGTCCTCGCTGCGTGTAAACAATCGCTAGCTCATGGACCTCTGCTCCTTACAAGGTGAGAATTTTTGTTTTCGTTTTCATATATTTTGCACGCTGCTCGCGGAAGTGAAGTACAACGAAATCAAAAAATAATATTTTAAGGAAATTCTACTGAACGGCGATGAAGAACCATAGCTCCCTCTCCTGTACTTATTTTGATGTCAAAGCTCGGCTGAATCGAACCATAATATACCCTGGCCAGGACTGAGCTGTTCAGTTTTGTTAAGTTTTTTAAAGATATTTTTTATGTTTGCACGAACGTTCTGGAACGTTTTTGTTTTACTCAACTCACTTTATATGTACTTTATTTCCCAAAACAATACAGGTATGCGCTAGATGAACTCGAGTTCAGCTCGATAAAGAAATCAGATAACGACAACGATATGAAGATAACGTTCGATAAACTTGTTGATTTGATTATTCGAGTCACTTTGCTGGCTCGCGAAAACATCTCAACGCCTCATATGCTAGGGGTCTCCGCTTCTGAAGTATCTAATCCAAATAATAGTTTCGCACACTGCATGTTAGGCGACGATGATGATAATGATGGTGATTATAATGACAGTTGTCTTTCTCCAGACGCGCAGACGATCGTTACTGCATCGTGGCTAACAATTAAAGAGGTTGGTTTAGTCGTGGGTACGCTTGCATCGAAAACAAAACAAACAGAATTTCTTTCCAATGAAGCCTTACAAAAGTTAGGAGCACATTTAATTTCGGTTATATTAGAAGTCAAACATGCCGGTGCTATCGATAAAACTCGAATTGGTCTCACTGCGTTGTGCGAGCGACTCCTTGATGATCGTAATATAACAAACATTAATACTCATCAGCCGGAGTCGGGAAAGAATCTTTCAGATTTACCTATGCATTGGCTTACTATTTTGATAAACCAAGAAATCGTAAATAAATCGAAATTGAGCGTTAAAGATCGCGTTCGACGTTCTGCTGGGATACCTTTCGCGTTTTTGGCTCTTCTACTTTCGGAGAAAAGTTCATCCATGCGACCGATGCTGAAATATGCAGTCACGGAGCTTTTTAAAGTGCTCGAAATGGACAAGAAAGATAATGACGAAGAGTTCTTCTCTACACAAATACACGCCTTTAACGTGCTTCGAGTTATATTTAAAGATCGCGAATTATCTCTCGAGACGAGTATTTATGCCGCAAAAGGGGTCGAGCTTTGTATAAATAAAATGAGTATAACGTCGCAGTGGGAAGTACGAAACGCGGCGACGCTCTGTTTCTCGTCGCTAGTCCAAAAATTAACCGGTATCGCAAACTCTGATAATTATTTGGAGAATAGTACTAGTGTAAAGTCTCAATCGAAAGCATTGCACGCGAACGATTTTTTTGCAAAGTATCCATCTTTGCATACGTTTTTCAATAGCGAACTAGAGCTTTCAGCGATGGATGAAAGAAATGAAACTTACGATGATGAACATCGCGAAACAGAGCTTCGCCCATCTTTGAATGCTATTTTGGCTATTTTAATACGCTTGAAGGTTAATATCAATAATGATATCAATATATCTTTGTTCGATCCTTCTATATTCGTTGATCATTTGGAAGCATGCTCGTCATCGAAGTATATGTCAATTCGGGATAGATGCGCGACTGCCATTGCAATCGTCGCACGACCATTTGAGCGTTCGCGTATAATAACACGCGCACTCGATGAAGCAACTTACTCGGAAGGATACTCAAATCGCTCTCACGGTTCGCTCTTGAGACTTTTACGTATTCTCGATATATTATTACTCGATGAAAATAGTAAAAATATGTGCAAAAAGGGAGGAAACGCGTCGTCCACGGTCACTTTGGAAATTATACAATGCGCCATGCGTGGACTTTTACAATCTTGTCATCTCTCGAAAGCTGATATGTATGGCGATGATAATGCGACAAAGGTACCAGCATTACTATCATCAACATGGCTCGAGTGCGCGATTATGACTCTCAAACTGAGCGGAATTGTGACGTGTAGCTCCTCGTCTCGTCAATCTGCGTTACCGTCTGCACTTCTTGAAGTTGTGGATTCAAATACTTCATCGATTGTAATGTGTAATTTCCTCAAAAAAAGACATATAAGTGAACCTGGATTGAGTGTTTTAGCATCTGTAATCGTAAGACGATTTGTTGATGAGAACATCGGAAGTGAGGAAGGCATGTGCTCGATATGCAAAATATTGACTGAAAATGACTATTTACCTTATGAAGCGAAAGATGCACTCCTTGACGCTCTTCTTAGTTATGCATTTTCAGACACGCGTGTCATTGCGAAGAACATCACATTACTTTACACGACAGTCTGGTCATACATATTTCATGAATTTGATCGTGATATGCTTGGTGGATGTGATTGTTCGCATATATCTCTAAAACTCGCCTTGCGGCTTTTAGGGCGTTTAATCAAGATCAATTATTTAAACATAGATTATGGATTACTGACGATGACGACAACACGAAAAACAACAACAAACGAAGAGTTACAAATGCTTTGCAATTTATCCACCAAAGATATTCAACGTAACGAAGAATGTCGAGTTGAGGCGATGAGAACGTGGGGCGTCGCAATATCTGTCCAAATGAAAAAATCGTCTGCGGCAAGGGAGGAAACGTTGTACGCTAACATTTGCGAGTTTATAAAAATGCTCGACTTTGCAACTTTAGATTGGGAATCGGCATCTGCAGATGTTCGCAGTGCAGTGGCCGATGCTTTAAGTTACTCTGAACTTTTAACTAATATATTGCGAGAGCATGATGACGATGATGAAGATCAACCACGGCCGGCGGTATTTGCTTACACTCATATTTGGGTATCATTATTACCGATAACTTTGAGACTATTAGAGGATGAAGATGAAGACGTTCGCATATCTGCGTGCAGAGCTGTCATCTCTGCAATTGATAGTAAATCATTAACAACATCATTAACTGTATACGAATTACCGCAAACGGAGTATGTTTTAAATCGTTTTTTTTCTGCAGTTCTGAAAAATACCAGAACAACGAAATCAGCCTCGTCGTCGGTGGCGAGCTTTTTCGCGAAGCTTTTGGAAGAAGTTTGCGAGAGCTCTAATACTAATATGACAACTTCGTTATTGTTTTTGCAGATGAAATACAAAAAGAGCGACAATAACAACAACAACACCAAGAGCAGCAAGCAGCAAAAACTATTTGACAAGGAGGAACATCCGAGAAAGGAAAAGATGCTCCTGGCACAAATGGCAATGCAAGCAATTTATGAAGACAACAATATACCATTCATCTCTAGTGCGTTGAAGAAGGTGGGTATTTCGTACGAAGGATGCGTCCGAAATCTCGAGCGCTTTTGCAATACAATGAAGAGTGAGAACGTCAATGTTATTACTTGCGTGAATGAAGACGCCGATGCGTTTCTGTATGTAACGCTGAATTTTATTGCCGTCTGGATGTTATCGTCGGCGGCGGCGGCGGCGGCGGCGGATTCGTCAACTGCAGCAGTAGTGAAAGAATCATTCTCAAAGATTTGTAGTGAGTTTATCAACTGTCGCTGTGATGATTTCGTGCACCCTTCGCTTCGGCAAGTAGTCACGCTTAGTGCCCAAATGGTGGCGAGCGATGAAGACCGAAAAAGTGAAGACTCTTCTTCTCCCTGTTTCTTATTAGTGTAGCGATAGGTACATGTACGTAGTGTATTAGTATTAATACAATTTGTATTTATATGATATACTTGTATGTATATAAAAAATAGATCATGCTGCGTCGAACGAAAGTTTTATGAAGTGTCATCAAAGGGCACCTTTAAAAAGGACCTTTTTCGACACAACACTGTAATAACACGAATAAGGACTCACAAAAAAAACATACTACGTAACAAGGTATACCAAAACCATACCAGTAGTGTATTAAAATATTATATTATCATTATTATCATTATAAACAAAGTAGTAGTACTGTTAGTATATAGTATTCTATTATTCTATTGTTCTATTATTCTATTATCATGCGAAACTCAAACTGTGATGATGATGACGATTTCTTCATGCGTGAGAGCTTCAAGACGATCGATACGGACAGATCTGGCTTAATAACACCTCACGAACTACAAAGGGCTTTAGGAGAGCATGGGAAGTTGTTGTTTTCGTTACAAACGATCGCTTTGATGGTGAAAATGCATTCGATAAGGAACCAAGGCGATCTCGACCTCGAGGAATATAAACAGCTCTCACGATTTTTACATCAAACACAGAACGTATTCGCTAAATATTCTTCAAAGAATTCGCAGAATAATAAGTTACGAAAATGTGATGTGTTCAAAGCGCTAACAGAAAGCGGGTTCGGAATGTTAGACGTGAGAGCTGTGGAAGAAGCGTGCAAAACATTCGATCCTTCCAGGGAAAACGTGCTAGGCGTGGACCAATACGTAGCTCTCGTCTTGTTTCTCATGTCAGCAAAAAAGGTTTTTAATCAATTCGATGTCGAGAAGAAAGATTCTGTTACGTTAGACTTGAATCAATTCATATTCGCATCGAGTCGAACGCGGTAGTATTATTATGTAGTCATTAATAGTATTCTCGTGTGTACTAGTATTATGTATGTTGTAGTATATATTATATTCTTTATATTTATATTCTTATTATTCTTATTATTCTTATTATTTAATCATAGTATGCTTTATTGTTCGCTCTCGCATTCAATACAGTACGTACCGTACCGAAAACTTTCATTCCCTGTTCGTCAAGATCTCGACTCGATGATCTCGACGAAGCAGCAGCAGGAAGTTTAGTTTACCTACTTGTGCGTAGATATTTATTTATTTTTGTTATTATTATTATTATTATTATTTAATAACGCCTTGTTTCCACCAATGATCAGTAGCCATACGTAATAGATTGATACTATGCCCCCGGTCCACGTTAATAATCCGGCTGGGAAGAACGCGCCTCCGCGTAAGATATATTTAGGAGCCATTATGCCCAAAACTTGCGCGGTTACAATCAACGAAATGAACGTATATTTTCGTGTATGGTCGTTCTCTTTCCATTTCTGTAGACTCTTCGCCCCCGATATTGAGAGCAAGATGGCTAAGATTAAGCCCGATATGAGCGAAGGTATTGAGCGTTTCAAGATGTACCCACTGATTCCCGATCCTCCAACGATCATTGCCCAAGGGAACGTTACGCAAAAATCGTACATCTTATTGATTTCTTTTTCTTTCTTCTTCTTACTATTATTATTATCAGAAGAAGCAGCAGTAGCGCGAGTTATTATTAATGATGAATGTTTCGCTCGTGTCGAAGAAGAACAAGAAGAATAATGGTTATTATTATTATTATTATTCTCTGTTCTTCTTATTATAGTCGTCGATGAAGAACAAAATCGACGTTGTTGTTGTTGTTGTTGTTGTTGTTGTTGTGATGAAGTAGTTATTGATGAAGCAATAATAAACCTATTTTTTCTATCACTACTTCTTTTATTGTTAAGTAATATTTTCGAAGAAGAAGAAGAAAAAGAACTATAAGAGTACGCTTGTGTATTCATTCATGTATATTTATATGTTTTTATGTTCTATTCGCGCTCGCGAACGCAACAACGCGGACTATTTAATAATAAAGATTTGAAGCAAACCCCTAATGCTAATGCACTGAAGAACCGTTATTTTGAAACTTTGAACTTTACCCTGTGCCTGTGTGATGTCAACTGACACCGCTGCTGACCGGCTGATAACTCGACAGTGCTTGCTGCTTATTGTTCAATTGTTGTCACTGCATGAATAGGACCGGAAATGAAGACGGGTACAATATTGTTATAATACATGTTTGGACAACGCATACATAGTAATGAGTCAACAACAACATCAACATCATCATCAACAACAATCAATTTAATCATAACTGGTTCATCCATAGTTCTATCTTTATACTACATTCAAAGAATACTATCAGTAACGAAAACATCACAGTCATCAACAAATTACTCTGAACAAGCAGCAACGACGAACACTAATAATACGAATAATAATATGAATGATACGAATAAACTAATGAGAAGAAGAAAAATACATAAATCTGTTTTAGATCAAATTGGAAACACCCCTTTAATGAAAATAGAATCGTTATCAAAATTAACTGGATGTACTATTTTCATTAAATGCGAGTATTTGAACCCAGGAGGGTCAGTCAAAGACAGAGTAGCTTTACAAATCATTAAAGAAGCGATTGAGAGAAAAAAACTAAACGCGAACGGGTTAATCACAGAAGGCACGGCTGGATCTACTGGTGTATCGTTAGCCATGGTCGCATCTGTTCTAGGCTTAAATTGCCACGTTGTAATGCCAGACGACGCGGCTATGGAGAAATCTGCGCAAGTCATCGCATACGGAGCAACGGTCGAACGCGTGAGACCTGTATCCATTACAAACGAAGAACATTTCGTGAACATTGCAAAGAATAGAGCGGAAGAGATGAACAAATTGAATGGAGAAGGTGCTGGGTATTTCGCAGATCAGTTTGAAAATTTAGCCAATTTTAGAGCGCATTATAACGGGACGGGGAAAGAAATTTATGAGCAAACGTTCGATGAAAAAGGTGGTGGAAATATCTTGGACGCTTTCATTTGCGCTTCTGGTACTGGAGGTACCTTAGCTGGCTGCGCTGCTTATTTACAAAAAATGAATCCTAGAATTAAATGTTACGCTGCAGATCCGCAAGGGTCTGGAATATATAACAAAGTCACCAGAGGCGTCATGTTTTCAACAGTCGAGCGCGAAGGAACGAGGAAAAGAAACCCTTACGATACTATAACAGAAGGCGTTGGCATAAACAGAATAACAAAAAATAACGCTTTAGTTTTAGAACCCGAAATAGCAAAAGCAAAGCTATCTGGTGCTTATCAAGTCACGGATGCTCAAGCAGTAGCAATGTCCAGATGGTTATGTGCTCGCGATGGGGTTTTTCTTGGAAGTTCGAGTGCCGTAAATTTATGCGCAGCGGTGATGTTGGCGAAAGATTTAGGTGAAGGAAAAGTGATTTGTACAATAGCTTGCGATAGTGGATCGAGGCATTTATCAAAGTTTTGGAACTCGTCAGTACTATCAAAGCACGAAGGTTTAACGGCCGCGGCACAGTTCGGAGCCGATTTAGACTTACTGCCTTCAGAGTTTTTAGAAAATTTGTTGGCAAACAAGTGCTATATTTTCTCAACCGATGCTTTTACATCGAGTCCAATGCTCTTAAAAGCGAAGAGGTTATTTCTGGACAAGAGAGAGAAATTTGAGGAAGCAGAGGAGGAATTTCTTGTGTACTAATATATTTTTTATCTCATTGGTTCTTCGGTTGTCGCGAAACATAGTGATTATTATTCGTGTTATTGGTCTTCTCCACAAAAACCTGCTCTCATCATATTCATAGCAATACGCGTTTCAGCAAGGTTTATTATTATTATTATTATTATTATTATTATT
>Ga0114998_10002284_pt1 | contig 14575 bp, 18 predicted proteins | sample ArcticOcean_MG_C_5_FD_87044 | JGI IMG/M metagenome (GOLD analysis project Ga0114998, IMG submission 87044) | Marine microbial communities from western Arctic Ocean - ArcticOcean_MG_CB4_138 | ecosystem: Environmental > Aquatic > Marine > Oceanic | place: Arctic Ocean: Canada Basin | collected...
CGGATCCTTAAACGTGTGGGTTTAACAGACCACGTGATGTGTACAACATGACACTGCAGCGCCACCAGGCCATGCGGTATTTTTGACGAAAGTAGATAATGCTATGGCTGATGAAATTGACGACGAAGAAGACGGTAAAAAAGGCGGCGGCATCCTAAAAATTGTGTTGATTGCGGTGCTGGTTCTGGTGTTGTTGGCAGGGTCAATCGGAGGCACTTTGTTCTTCACGGGCTTTTTTGACAAGGCTGCTTCGCTGGACGCAGAAGAACAAGTTGCAGCCATGGAGATGGCGGCACAGACCGAGGCCGATGCGGCCGCAAATGCGGGTCCGCAGCGCGTCACCAAAGAGTCGCCCGAACTAGAGCGCTTTGAGTACCATTACAAAGAGCTTGAGCGCGAATTTTTGGCGAACCTAACCAATTCTCGTAAAGTGATACAGGTGCAAATAGCCCTGATGACGAATTACGACGACAGGGTGTTCACCAATGTGGACAAACACCAGTTTGCTTTGCGCTCCGCCGTGTTGAATGCCTTGCGTCAAGTCACCGAAGCTGATTTAGCCAAGGCGTCTTTCCGCACTGATTTGGCCATTGTTTTAAAAACTGAAATGAACGCTGTGCTCGAAAAATACGAGGACTTTGGCGGTATTGAAGAGGTTTACTTCACCAATTTTGTGGTGCAGTAACCCGTGTTTATAAACGCCGTCATCAACGCACAAACAACAAGGCACTGCTGTGGACCAACCACTATTAAGCGCTGAAGAGCTAGACGCACTTGCCGCAGGCATGAGCGATGGCTCAATTGAGGTCGACACAGGTTTCAACTTGCAAGCCACTGTGCGCAAGCACGATTTGGCCAGCGAGGACAGCAGCCTGGGCGTCAACATCTCGGCGATCGACATGATCAACGAGCGGTTTATTCGCCAGTTTCGCCTGGGCATGTTGGAGGTGTTGCGCACCAGCCCACGTGTCAATCCTGCGCGTGTGCAAATCATGCGTTTTGGCGACTACCTGCAAACATTGCGTGCGCCACTCAGCGTGAACGTTATGCGGGCCAGTCCCCTGCGCGGGAATTGCTTGGTGGTTATAGAGCCCACGGTTGTATTCAGTTCACTGGACAATTTCTTTGGCGGCTTTGGGCGCGGCGTTGGACAATTGCCGCCTGGGCGCATGTTCACACCAACAGAAACACGGATTATTAAAATTATTTTGAACGTGTTTATCAAGTCCATTAAAGATGCATGGGCGCCCATCTATGCATTGGACTTTGAGCATGTCAGTTCAGAAATAAACCCACAGTTTGCTCAAATTGCAGACGAAAACGACCTCATTATCCTCAGCCGTTTTGACGCAGAAGCCACCGAACAAGGCAAAGGCTTTGTCGACTTGGTTTACCCTTACGCCTCACTCAAACCTATCAGAGACTTGTTGCGCAGTCGCGTACAAACAGGAGACGGTAACGAGGCCTCAGATAAAAAATGGCATGGCGAGTTGGAGGCCGCTGTAAGCGACTCGAGCTTAGAGATACAGGTTTTGTTAGGTCACCTGACCATACCGTTGTCACAGCTCGAAACGCTCAGCGAAGGCGATGTGTTGTACTTCAAGAAACCAGATTTAGCCCGCGCATACATCAGTGATATCCCAGCGTTTGATGTGGATGTGGGCACAGTTGGCAGCCACATTGCCGCCAAAATAGAATCTGCTGTTGACCCCAAGCAGTTGTAATACTTTTAGGAATCTATGATGAACGACAACAACGTACAAGATCCAAGCGACACCATCAACGCCGATGTGTTGGAGAATATTCCAGTCACACTGTCCATTGAGGTTGGTCGAGCCGTTATTAAAATTCGCGATCTGATGCGCCTCACGCAAGGTAGCGTGGTGGAGCTAGACCGGATTGCAGGCGAACCGCTAGACTTAATGGTCAACAACACCGCTGTTGCGCAGGGCGAGATAGTACTTGTCAACGACCGCTACGGCATACGTTTAACGCGCGTGGTGCCTGCATCAGAGCGCATGAAAAACCTACAGTCATAAAACGCTATGACACCAACTGTATCTATGGGTGACTGGCTACAATTTGTAGCCAGTTTTGCGTTGGTGTTAGGCCTGCTAGGCCTGGTGTTGTGGGGCCTGCGCCGCATGCAACACAGCAAAGCATTCGGTCGCAAAGATGCCCAGCTGCAAGTCATTGACAGCGTCTCCATTGGCGCGCGTCAAAAAATTCTGCTGGTGCGCGTGCGTGACCAAGAAATCGTGGTGGGTGTCAGTCCACAAGGCATGACAGCTTTAAGCCATGTTCAGCACCCCGCAGCCAACCCAGGGCAAACCGATTTTGCTCAAACACTTGCAGATTTGAAAGACAACGCGTCATGAACCCAAGCTTGTATTCTCGCCAGCGCGCCTGGCTCGTGGTCGGCTTGGCCATGTTGGGCGCACTGTCTATTGCGGTCATGCCGTCATTGGCACACGCACAGGCCCAAGTTGGAGGTGTTGGCATTCCCCTGGTCAATGTGACCAACGCATCTGGCGGCTCGCAATACAGCCTCACGCTGCAGCTGTTGGCCCTGATGACAACGCTGACGTTGTTGCCATCGCTGCTGCTGATGATGACCTCGTTTGTGCGCGTCATCATTGTCATGTCGCTGCTGCGTCAAGCTTTGGGCACTGGTCAAACCCCACCCAACTTGGTGCTGGTGGGGCTGGCCATGTTTCTAACGCTGTTCATCATGCAGCCGGTGCTCAATGAGGTGTACAGCAACGCCTTGTTGCCCTACATGGACGGTAAAGCCTCATTTGATGTGGCCTTGGCCGCCGCTGAAGCGCCCATACGTGGCTTTATGCTCAATCAAACACGTGAGGACGACATTGCCATGTTCATGGACATTGCGCGCAATACGACATTCACTTCGCCTGCCGATGTGCCATTTACGACGCTGGTGCCCGCCTTCATCACCTCAGAGTTGAAAAGCGCCTTCACCATTGGCTTTTTAATCTACATCCCATTTGTCGTGATTGATCTCATTGTGGCCAGCGTCCTGATGTCCATGGGCATGATGATGTTGTCGCCAATGATGATTTCCATGCCGTTCAAGCTCATGCTGTTTGTGCTGGTAGACGGCTGGTCACTCATCATGGGTTCGTTGGCTTCTAGTTTCGCGATGCCTTAGGCGTGGCGCCGCTGGCACATACTGTTTAAGGTTTACGTATATGGATACCGCAACTGTTGTTGACTTAGGGCGCTATGCGTTGTGGATGACTGCGTTGATCTCAGCGCCGCTGCTGGGGACAGCGTTAGGCGTGGGCTTGATCATTGGTATTTTGCAAGCAGCCACGTCTATCAACGAAATGACGCTGAGCTTTATTCCCAAATTGGTGGCGCTTGGCTTGGCCATGGCCTTGTTTGGCGGCTGGCAGATCAATACACTGGTTGAATTTACCCGGGTTATTTTCCAGCGTATTCCAACGCTGTTTCTGTAATCGCCAGCAGCCCCAGTTGTTGTGAACCTACTCGCCGCCGACATCATTGAGCGTTTTTACAGTTTTCTGTGGCCTATGCTGCGGGTTTCAGCGTTGCTGATGACAGCGCCCTTGTTTTCACAAAATGCGGTCAATGTACGCATCCGTGTCTTGTTGGGTCTGACGCTCACATGGATGATTTATCCCTTGCACGACTGGCCCATCTTAGACCCAGTGTCTGGTGCTGGTTTGCTGGAAGTGTTCAACCAAATATTCGTTGGCGCTTCTATGGGTTTGGTGCTGCAAATTGTGGTGGCGGCCATGGTGGTGGCGGGTCAAAGCATCTCGGCCTCAATGGGTTTGTCCATGGCGAACATGATGGACCCCAACGTTGGTAACGTCCCAGTCATAGCCCAGCTGCTACTCATCATGTCAACGCTTATCTTTGTCGGCAGCGGTGGGCATGCTATTTTGATGGGGCTGGTGCTTGAAAGTTTTCACGTGTTGCCCATAGGTGAAAGCTTGTTGGATCAAAATCACTGGGGCAGGATGGTCACTTGGAGCTCTATGATGTTTGTGGGCGCTGTCCTGATGGCCTTGCCCGTCATGGTGACCCTGTTGTTCATCAACGTAGGTTTGGGCGTCGTCACCAAGGCCGCACCAAGCTTGAATATTTTTGCAGTCGGCTTTCCCGCCATGGTGTTGGCTGGATTGATTATTCTCGTGTTGTCAATGGGCAGCATAGGCGGGCGCATGGAGTGGCTGTGGATGCAGTCGTTTGTCATGTTGCGCGACTGGGCTGGACCCGGTTAGAACAAAGGTAATGCATGTCTGAAGACACCGGCGCAGAAAAAACGGAAGAACCCACCGCGCGCAAACTTCAAAAAGCGCGCGACGATGGCCAAGTTGCGCGCTCCACAGAGATGCCAGGCGCCACCGTTATGATCGGCGCTGTGGCCCTCATGGTGTTGACCGGTGGCGCGCTCATTACGAAATTAATAGGGGTGTTTAAAGCGGGCTTCATGTTTGACCGCACAACACTGTTGTCGCCTGATTTGTTGCCACTCACGTTTGGCACACAGGCCATCAATGCATTTATCGTGGTCATTCCCGTGTTTATCGCCACCATTGTGCTGGCTATTTTGGCTTCGGGCGCGACAGGTGGTTACCTGTTTTCACTCAAATCCATTGCGCCAAAGGCTAGCAAAATCAATCCCCTAGAAGGTTTCAAACGGATGTTTGGTACCAAGGCCTTGGTAGAGCTGGTCAAGGCTGTGCTGAAGTTTTCGCTGGTCACTGGTGTTCTGATCCTGATGATCAACCTCAACCTTGAGTCGTTGGTCCAAATTGGCCGTATGCCGCTAGAGCCGGCCCTGCAAAGCGCTGGCGATTTAATCGCCAAGTCTGCACTGTTTGTGACGTTGTCGCTGGTGGTCATCGCCGCCATTGATGTGCCATGGCAAAAGTACGAATTCAACAAGCGCATGAAAATGACCAAGCAAGAGGTCAAGGACGAGTACAAAGACATAGAAGGCCGCCCTGAAGTGAAGGCTCAAATCCGCAGGCGTCAGCGTGAAATGTCTGACCAACGCATGATGCAAAATGTGAAGGACGCCGATGTGGTCATTACCAACCCAGAGCACTTCGCCGTGGCCCTGTCTTACGACCCAACGGGCGATGGTGCGCCAACGGTGGTTGCCAAGGGCGCTGACCTAATGGCCGCTGGTATTCGCGAAGAAGCCAAGGCCCATGGCGTGTACATATTTGAAGCGCCACCTTTGGCCAGGGCACTGTTTTTTACCACCGAGGTCGACCAAACTGTGCCTGAGGACTTGTATGTGGCGGTTGCGCAAGTGATTGCTTACGTCTTTAGCTTAGACAGCATTCGTCCGGGACAGCAGGGCATGCAAAAACCCAAGCCAGTTGTACCGAGTGGCATGGCCTTCGACGCATCGGGTAAATTGCAATGACACAGACACCTCACAAACGCTGACTGTTAAAAACCAGCCAGCATGCACATATGACAGACTCAGTAAGCCCTCAATTCGGCGACGACGACTTATTCTTACGCGATGCCGACCGCGACCGCATGGCCTTGGCCTTTGGCGCATTGCTGGGCAAGCGCCAAAGTCTGATGCTGGCCAGTGACAGCGATGTGTTGCTGGAACATTACGGCAAAATTTTGGTGCAACAACTGCGTCGCCATGAAGGCGTGCATGTTGAGGTGTACTTTCCCAGCAGCTCTGAAGCGCTATAAAGCGCTTCAACGATGTGTTGGCGCCCATGTCGCTAGACGACGCGGTCTCTACGCAAGGACCTAGTTTGCCAGCGCGAATTTTGGTGTTGCACGATGCGCGCTCCGTACAGACCTCACAGCTAGAGTTATTGGCCAGATTGGTCAACGATTTTCCCGGTGCCAATGTGCGTGTGGTGCTGCTGGTCAACACCACCAGCAAGTTGGAAAAAGACCTGTCCGCATTTGGCAAACGCATGTCGCGCTGGACCGTAGAGGCTTTAGACGCCGACGCCGGGCAGGTGTTTTTAAGCAAGTCCACGCTGGCGGGCTTGGAGCATCCTGCCACGGCATTGCTAGAGCGACTGGGCTTGATAGGCCACCACGACGAGTTAGGTTTGGACGGTAACGCCGACTTGGATTTGGCAGAGCGCGACCCCATGGCTGAGCAAGCGCTGCTGGACGCAGTGGCCCAGCACAGCCAGCCTGGTGGCAACAATGCAGACGATACGGACCAGCCACGGCGTGGGGGCAGCGTCAAATGGTGGCTGCTGGGCAGCGCCACAGTGCTGCTGCTGTCGGTGGCTGCCGTGTTGACGCTGTCTTCTAAATACCGCGATGCATCTACACAGGCCATGCAAGCATGGCTACAAAAAATTGACGCTTCAGTCGGTGCTGTGGATGAGCCCGAGCCCACGCTTGATGCCACACCATCTGAAATTGACGCCAACCAACTTGTGGCTCAAGGCGCTGACCCACAGGCCCCAGCGCTGGTGGCGCAGCCTGCGCCAGACACACAAGCAATCACCGCTCGCATAGCCGGGGCGCTTAAAGCCGATACACAAGAGCAACCAGGTGTAAGTAATTCTGAAACTGAGTCTGCAGTACCGTCACCCCTGTTGACGCTTGACCCGGTGTGGGATGGTGTGCGTACAGATTTACAAATTGAGCGTGTGTTGCAAAGCTTGCAACCCGACGGTGCACAGGCGGTGTCATCTAGGCTGTTAGCCGCGCCGGTATTGCCAGAAACGCCGACTCAGCCGCTTGAGCCGTTGGGGCCCAACGCGTCGCTAGACGTTACAGATGAACCCACGCTCGGGACCACACCTGCGCCCGCTGCTGCTATTCAAGTTGTGGCAAATACCAAGTTGCCCGACGGCAATGCTTGGGTGCAAGGCCTTCCCCCGGGGGCATGGGTGATTCAGTATGTATCGGTTGGCAACGAGGCGAAAGCCCGCCAATGGATAGCCGGTAGACCGCAACTGACAGGCCTGTACCCGGTGGCCGTGTTGAAGCGCAGCAACAAAGAGCGCCACGTTGTCGTGTTGAAAGGGCCATTCGTCAACAGGCTAAGCGCACAAGCTTTTGCAACTTCTGCCGACTCTATCAAAGAGCATTGGGTTCGTTCGGCTAGATCTGTTCGTGCCGACATGGTTACCCCTTAACTAGTCCAAGAACGCGTCCACTGAACATGGCAACAAAACCCCCCATTATTGCGAGTCGATCACCACACACAGTGAGCTTAGACGGCACTGGCAAGTCTGCGGCTCGCGCAACAGGCAAAGCGCCCGGCGGTATGGCGCGTGATGTAGGGGGGGCAAAGACAGCCGTGCCAGCGGTAAAGCCACCCAATGCGGGGCCTATGGTGGTTCGCCCATCGGCGCTGTTAAGAGTCAGTGCGCCACCGCCTGCAGTGCTAGCCGCCATAGCGAAGGCCAAATTGCTTGAGACCTCAGCATTGGCGCCACCAAGCGGCGGGCCATCAACCCAACGTATGGACTTCAAGGCGCGATTAGCGCGACTTCAAGAGGTCAACAAACAATTAAAAGTGCAGATCAAACCCCTTGATCGACAACACGCATTACCCAGCGATCCGTCGCTGAACGCACAACACCGTATCAAGGCCACGCTGGCTAGGAGAAAGACACCATGAGCGACGACGACAAGCAAGCAAGCCAAGGTTTTGAAGCACAGCCAACCGTGCCGGAATCAGAGGCCTCTGACCTGGCGGGCGCTGAGAACTTAATTGCGCAGGCCGCTGCCACCACGCCTGATGACGCAGGTGACGATGCGGTGTTTAACAAAGCACCGCCAGTGGAAGCCGAGCTGGATGACAACCAAAGCCTCGACCCTGGCGATGTCGCGCACGTCCAGCGCAAAAGAAACCCAATCATTGACGAGCAAGAAGTGCTAGACGAGGCGAATGAGCTTGAGCCAGAAGAAACATTAAGTGTGGGCTTAACCCAAGAGGTACAAGACTACCTTGACGCACTGAGTGCCGTCGTGCTTGACTCCGCAGACGTCGCTGCACGCTCGGCCACGGTGGCAACAGGGTTGGCTGGGGAACTACGCGCTGCCACACAATTGGTTGACGGTGCGTTGGTGAAAGCCGCACTGACCAGCAAAATAGTACTGGGTGTAAGTGCCAGCTTGTTATTGGTCGCCACGGGTATTTTTTTTGCAATGTCGGCATCGTTGCAAAGTCGTATGGACCAAGCTGACAATATGCTGTTGGCCGTCGGCAAACGGGTGGTTGAGTTGAATGCGGGTATTGAGGGTATCAATGCCATGACCCGTTCGTTGGCTCAATCCGGAGAGCAAAACGCTGCGTTGTTGCAAGCACAAACGCAGTTAGAAGAAAGCGTAAAAACCGCATTGGTCGAGTCCAACGCACTGGTCACCAATTTGCCCAAAGAGGCCGCCAAGTCGATTGAAGCGGGTAACCAGTCGCTCGTCAAGCAGGTCGGCGCACTGGATGGGCAACTCAAGCGCCAAGCTGGTGCGTTGGCATCTTTGGGCACTGAGGTCAAATCGCTTAAAGGCGCAGTGGGCCAGGTGGAGCCGCTCAAGCGCGATGTCCAAGCCCTCATTACGTTGCAAAAGCAGCGTTATCTAGAGGCACTGCAGCAACAAAGCGCTGGCAACAAAAGCGACCAAGTGATTGTTTATCCAGCGACTGCACCACCTAAAAAAGAGGTGGCGCCAAAGTAAGCGCCCGCTGTGACAGCGTGCGGCCATTAACAAGGCGCACACCTTGTTAATGCGGCGCGAGTTGATGTTGTCTTTAACGCGCTAATGGCACTGGCAGTTGTACTGACTTGCGCTGACTTGTACTGGCAATGACGCTAAGCCAACGATGCCACCACGCAGCGTGCGGCGGCCAAGTCCCAGCCACCCCAGCCGCAGCTTTTGAAGAAGACTGGCCCCGGGCTTGCCTGTGACTGTGCGCCCCTCAGGGCTTCACGTTGAACCACATCTGCCAAGGTTGGCAGCGCTGCAACATCGATGTGCGCTTGCAACAAGTCGCCAGCTTCATGAACGGCATCGCTGGTGTCTACGACCAAGGTACCATTTGTGGCGACATGCTGGCATACCCGGGCTGACCACTCCACCATCAGCGGGGTGAAAGCGCCCACAGCAGCCACAAATGCATCGTCTCGCGGGTTGTTGTGTAAAGCCACTTCCTGTGCGCTGGTCGCGCTGACAACCAAGGGGCAGTGGGCCAATGCGGCGTTGGGGTCGTCTACACGTCGCGCCGTCATGCCCATAGATTGGGCGTGGGCCACCAAGGCGTTGGCGCTGGCAGCGCTGCGTGAGGCCACCCAGACCTCTTGGACGCCGAGGCCGCTGTGAAAGGCCTCCAGATGCGACCGACCCTGTACGCCAGCACCGACCACCAGCAGTGGGCCATCTGTGCGCGTCGCCAGCAATTGAGCGGCCACCACGGACACCGCAGCAGTGCGTCTGGCGGTGACGGTTGGGCCGTGTAAGGTGCTCAGATGTTGACCAGTGAGTGCATCAAACACCACGATATTGCCTTGGATGGTGGGCAGACCGCGCGCGGGGTTGTCGCCCACATAGGTGATCAGTTTGGTCATCGCCACCGTGCGGTCGCTGGCGGGCATCACCAGTAATTTGCCGCCATTGGGCAAGCTCAAAACCTGCCTGGGAGGGACCTGCACATGGGGGTCTAGCAGCAACTCGCGTATCGCTTTGATGAGACTGGGGTAGGGCAGGGCGAGTGCGGTAGCGGCGGCGTCTAGCATGCGAATCAATCTATAAAGTTAGCCGCCACCATCAATAATGACCTCGATGCGACGGTTGCGAGACCGACCAGCTGCCGTGTCGTTGGAGTCAATGGGACGGGTGTCAGCAAAGCCACTGACGCTCATGCGCCCTTCCGGTACGCCAGCCCTGCCCGTGAGGTAGTCGGCCACTGCGCCTGAGCGTGCACCCGACAAGTCCCAGTTGGACTTGAACCTGTCGTTGAACACAACGGGCACGTTGTCCGTATGACCTTCAATATAAATACGACCTTGGCTGTCGGCAATGGACTTCCCAACACTGTTGAGCACGTTCGTAAAGCCACGTTGCAAGTCTGCTGAGCCTGAGGTGAACGAGCCTTGCTCGGCCAGACGAATGATGATTCTGGCTCCGTCGCGTTCAACCTCGGCCTTTCCAGCCTCTATCTCTTTGGCCAACTCTTTGCGAATGCGGGCAAACTCGTTGTCGGTTTGCGCTTTGTCAGCCGAGCCCGTGCCGCCACCGGCGCCTGCAGAACTGCCCGCGCCAGATGTGTCACGTACCTCAACCTGGGTGTCAACAGTGGCTTGTGCTTGGGCAACTTTTGCATACAAGTCAATGGTGTCTTGGGCCACAGAACCACCAGTGTTAGCGCCACGCGTTGACGCACCGCCCGTTTGTGTGCCAGCGGTGCCCGATGCACCCGACTGCGCTGCGCTGGGTGTCTGGTTCACAGTTACCACCACTTTACCGTTGTCGGTGCTGACCTCGACCTGACCAGAGGCCACTTCAGTCGCCAAGGCTTTTGCCACCTCTTTGGCTGCTGCCTTGGCTGCTTCACTGGGTTGTTCGCTGCCAGGGCCATCATCGGTTTTGATTTCCGGCTCAATTTTTCGCTCCTCTGTGGACTCTTGCTTCACAGTGTTCAGCGGCGTTGGCTCGGTAATAGACGGTGTGAAGTTGCGCGCAATGATGCTGACGCCTTTGGGCGACTCCACCACTGGAATAATGCGCTGCACACCGAATGAGTTTTTAAGTGAGCCGTTGATTTGTTTGAACTTGGGCACGTTCATTTCGGCAAATGACAAAATCAGCACGAAAAATGCCATCAACAAAATAGCGATGTCGGCAAACGTGGCCATCCATGCAGGTGCCCCGGCCTTACACGGAGCGCACTCTTCGCATTTCGGGCACTCGGGCTCAGCAGGTGCCTCCGGTGGCGTCTCTTCTGCTTGTTCGGCCTCAGCCGCTGCCAGCGCAGCAGCTGCTTCGTCATCAATGGGAGGTTGTTCTGTCGCCACGGCTTGTCAATCTGTAATGAGGTGTGAGCGCTTGGGCTTAGCCTGCGGCGGCTTCGAGCTTGCCACGTGCCTTGGGATTCACGAAGGATAAAAGCAAGTCAGTGAGCATGCGTGGGTTGCCACCGCTTTGAATAAACATCACACCCTCAATGATGAGCTCGTAATTCAAGCCGTCGGCTGCGTCGTGCTTGACCAGTTTTTGGGCCAGCGGCACACACAGCACGTTGGCAATAATTGCGCCGTACATGGTGGTCAGCAGGGCGATCGCCATGGCAGGGCCAATGGATTTAGGGTCAGACATGTTGCCCAACATAATCACCAAACCCACCAGCGTGCCAACCATGCCCATCGCAGGCGCAATTTCTTGGACGGAGCCAATCACGTTGATACTTTCAGCGTTGCGTTTTTTGATCATGCCCATTTCGCGTTCCAGCGAGCTTTTAATGGTGGAGCCTTCCATCCCGTCGACCAGCATGCGAATGCCTTTGGCCATAAATGGGTTGTTGATGTCTTGGCCTTCTAGGGCAATCATGCCGTCTTTACGCGCAATGGTGCCTAGGTTGACCAACTCTTCAATCAAGTCCTCAGGTTTGTCTATTTTGTATTTCACGGTTTTCATGACAGCAGACATGGTGCCAATCAGCTCTGGCACAGAACTGCGCGCGACCACCGCGGCAAACGTGCCAAGTATCACGATCTGAATAGAGGGAATGTCTATAAAGGGTGTGGGGTCACCCATGGCCATGATGATCAGGCCAAAGGCCCCTACGAATCCAATGATGGTCAAGAAATCCATGGGTGTTGTCTCGTTGCAGTGTCGTTACAAGTGCACGCCACGCGGCGTGCAAGTTATGGGGGGCATCAGCCATGTGGCCTTTGATGTCAAGGCATTACAGGTCTGGGTGATGGCGTTTAATTCTGGCAGTATTTCGTCTATGCAGTATCGACCTATTGGGTTTTTTCTTGAGACATGCAAGTCGTATGCCGGACTGGTTCATTGTAGTTATTGTGCCTGCAACAGGGTGTATGAAGCTTGGTTCTTCTGTTGTTGTCCTGTTGTCATCCTAGCTTCGCTGGGTATCAAGTTATCAGGTGCGCTGACGATATTCAAGCTACTCAGCAAGTCGGCGTACTATAAGGCTGTGCCAACCATTGCGCCAATCAACCTATGAATGCATTTATACATTTAAACAAATCTGCGGCCCAGTTAACCAGCCGACGTTATGGCTTGATGCTGTGCGCGCTGGCAGTCAGCTTTCTCAGCGCTTGCCAACGCTATGAGGATATAGCCCAATGCGCTGATGTGCTGGTAGAAGGTGACACTGGCAACTTTGAAGCATCTGAAGATGGCATGGCTGTCGATACAGTCACTGGCATGCGTTGGTACCGCTGCAATGCCGGCGAGCGCTTTGCCGATGGCCAATGCCTGGGCACACCAGTAGAACTGGTGCTGGCCGACGCATTGGCATACGCGCAAGAGTTTTCGGATGCTTCAGGGCGCAAGTGGCGCCTGCCCACGCAAAACGAAATGGACACGCTGCGTTTAGACAACTGCGTCAACCCGTCCGTCAACCGCAATGTATTTCCCAGCATCACAGTCAACAACTATTGGACATCGACCCCAAGCAACCGCAACAGCGCGTTGGGGTGTACCACCTATACCTACAACGGCAACGATTTTTGCAGCGAACGAAAAGACGTAGAGCGTCCTTTTTTGCTGGTCTTGAATTAGCCGCACACCTTGAAATGACGCCCTAGCGCGGGCGCTTAAGCTGCGCGCAAATCGTATTTGTTGATCTTCTCAATGAGCGTTGTGCGCTGTAGCGACAGCAACTTAGCGGTTTTGGACACATTGCCATCCGACATGTCCAGCGCTTGTGCGATGTAATTGCGCTCAATATCAGCCAAACGCTGCTTCAGTGACACCCCTTCAGCCGGCAACTCGTCCAAGCCCTGCGCCAACATAATGATGTCTTGCACAGAGGTATCGTCTTCGCTCTCGAGCACGGCATGCGTCATGTCCACCTCGTCTGGCACTTCAGGGAACAGCTCCATCACGTTGCTGGAGGCGATCTTGCCAAACAGCTCATCGCGCAGCGCTGCCAAGCCCTTGGGCAACATGGCGGCAGGCACCGTGCGCAAGCCAATTTCCTGCCCTGGGAACAGGGCGGTAAAGCGGTCAATCAAGTTGATCAGCTCCCGCACATTGCCCGGCCACTGGTAGCTCTTCAGTGCCAGCATCATGTCTGGACTGAAGCGTATGGCGTTGCGCCCTTTGGTGCTCAAACGCTGGGCATGGTGCATGACCAGCTCCGGAATATCTTCTGTGCGCTCCCGCAGGCCTGGCGTGCGCAGCGGCAGCACATTCAAGCGGTAATACAAATCCTCTCTGAAGCGGCCAGCCTTAACTTCAGCTTCTAGGTCTCTGTGAGACGCCGACACCACACGCACATCAATGTCTACAGACTTGGTTGAACCCACAGGGTCTACCGAGCGCTCCTGCAGCACACGCAGCAATTTGACTTGAATGTCCAAGGGCAAATCGCCAATCTCGTCCAAAAACAGGGTGCCGCCATGTGCCAGCTCAAAGCGGCCCACACGGTCGGTTACGGCGCCAGTAAATGCACCCTTGCGGTGGCCAAACAGCTCGGCCTCCACCAGTTCTCTGGGAATAGCGGCGCAATTGACAGGTACAAAGCGCCCGCCTGCGCGGTCAGACTCGTCGTGTAAAGCACGGGCCACCAGTTCTTTGCCCGTGCCACTTTCGCCCGAGATCAACACACTTGCATTGGCATTTGCCACGGTGGCTATCAGCCCGCGCAGTGCCCGCATTGCTTCCCCGCGTCCAATAATGGGTGAGGACTTTTTTTCGTTGCTCATAGGTGGTCATTGTGTCGGCCTACCCAGTGGCCGCCAAGTCAACAAAAGTAAGTTTTCGAACTGATTTGACAATACGCTGTAACCCGTTGGTATGTATTCATATTTTCATAAGATGTGGGTATGCTGGTTAAAGAGTTCAAAGCCTGTGCCGATACAGAGTGTGTACGCTTGAATGCGATTGAAACAATTAGGAGTTTTGTCATGCAACCCAGTTCAACTTTTGCCTTCGGCCTTGGGAAGTTGGCTTGTATAGGCGCGCTGACTGGCATGTTGGCCGCGTGCCAAACCATACCCAGCGTGGAAACCGCATCTGAGGCTGCTGACATGGCTAGCCCTAAGCTGGAGTCTCCTGGCGTTCGATCAGCGCGCACCTCCATGATTGCCCCCATTGTCGAAACCCGCGAATCCATTACGGCGACAGGCTATGCGGTCATCAGCCTGCAAAACCACACCACACCCGCGCAAAAGCGTCTGCTGGCCATTCGCGCGTCCAAGCTGGATGCCTACCGCTCGCTGACCGAGCAGGTCTATGGCCAGCATTTGAACGCCACCACCACGGTGGCCGACATGACTGTGACGAGTGACACCTTCAGGACCCGTGTTGAAGGTGTGATTTATGGCGCGGTGTTGGTCAGTATTTCACCTGCAGGCGACGACACGTATGAGACCACCATGTC
>Ga0114998_10002286_pt1 | contig 14573 bp, 7 predicted proteins | sample ArcticOcean_MG_C_5_FD_87044 | JGI IMG/M metagenome (GOLD analysis project Ga0114998, IMG submission 87044) | Marine microbial communities from western Arctic Ocean - ArcticOcean_MG_CB4_138 | ecosystem: Environmental > Aquatic > Marine > Oceanic | place: Arctic Ocean: Canada Basin | collected...
AGAGAGTAGAGAGTTTAGAGAGAGAACGAATTGAAAGAGAGAACTCTTCCGTGATTTGTTTAGAAGTTCCAAATACTGACGACGACGGAGTTGATGAAGAACGAAGAAGAGGGGGAAGAAGAACACATGTCTGTGAAGTCTGCGATAAAGAACTTTCGTCAAAGTATAGTTTAGAAACTCACAAGCGTATACACACTGGCGAGAAGCCGTTCAAATGCAGAGAGTGTGATAAAGCGTTTAAGCTTCATCACCATTTGACAGAGCATCTTCGCACGCATACAGGCGAGAAGCCGTTCAAATGCAGAGTTTGTGCTCAAACGTTTACTCGACAAGGCAATTTGACAACACACACGCGTAAACATACTGGCGAGAAGCCGTTCAAGTGTCCAGAGTGTGATAAAGCGTTTGCTCATAAAAGCACTTTGACAAGACACGCTAGAACTCACATGCTCGTCACTCCATACATGTGTGGAACGTGCAATAAAGCGTGTACGAGTGCCAAGGATTTGACAGTTCATCTTCGCACACATACTGGCGAGAAGCCGTTCAAATGCAAAGTATGTGCTAAAGCGTTTACGCAACAAGGCCATTTGACAAGACACTCTTGTAAGCACTAATAAATAGATACTGATGTAAACACAAAATGTAGGTATTCATAGTCACTCTCTCAACTTATAACATTGATGACAAACTTTTATACAGTACCCATACATTATTATTTCATATAACTTTACTAAACGGGTCCGGAGAGTTAAACATTCTTTTTCTTCTTCTTCTAATGACACTCCTCGTTACGATGAATACTAAGACTAAGAAAACGATGAACAGGGCGTGTCCAAAATTATTCGCAACTTCTTGCCCGACCTTAGCGGCTTTATACTCTTTTGGGACATCCGCGAGCACGGCTTCAATCGGACGCTTTTCGAGTTCGGCTATTTTCTCGAGCTCGTCTTCGAGAGCTTCGTTCGATTGATGGTTGACCGTTTTTCGTTCGATGTCCTTCTCATCCGCGTTTAGCATGCGATCGTACGAACTCGCGATGTCGTCAACTTCTTTTCTGCCTTCCTCCGATGCTATTAATTCAGCTCTACGCGCGTCGTGGAATTTGTTCAATCGATCGTGCGTTTCTCTTAAACGATCTTTACGTTTCGCGTAAGCGATCTGTTTCGCTTTAATTTCATCAACCTCATTAAATTTATCTCCTCTACTTTCTTCTTCGAGCTCTTTTTTACGCATCTCGTGTCGTTCTTTGTCAATCAATGCATGTTTGTTTATAGAATCCATGACGACATCGTGCGCTTCCTTGTGCCATTGTGCTTTCGCCACGAGTTTCTTATGTCGTCGTATTTCTTCTCCGTCAACGTTTTTATCTTTCGGCTCACGATCGTCGTCTTCCCTAAGCGGAAGAAGAAGAGGAGGTTCCTCGTCCATCAGAATTCGCACTGGGCGTTCGTTCACAGAAGAAGAAGCGCTTTCATTGTTCTTTTTCTCACTATTTACAGCGGCGGCAATGGCTTTATCAATCAAAGACGCCTTAAGATCAGAATCCATTTTATCTCCAATCGAATGCGGGTATGCAATTAAGTGCGTTTTCGGATCGCTCTCGTCCATGTTGCCTACGTAACATCCGAGTGTTTCAGCGTGCTTTCTTGCCTCGGCGCCTTTCTCTAAATGAGTCGGCGCGTGTGACCACTTGCTCGCTTCTTTGTAGTTATAAGCCGTGTTAAAACCGAAAACATTGCTACATAGACTCGGCTTTGTATCTTTCGCAACTGGAGGATCCATAGTTCTGAGTGCGGCCGCGACGTAATATTCAGACGGAGATAACATTAAAACTTCGTCGCACCATCCTTGAATGTAAAAATCCAAAGCAACTTTTAACTTGTTTTGGAACGTAATCTCTTGTGTATCACGGTAGCCGTTGTTCAAATCGACACCTTTCCCTGGCGTAATAAAAATCTTTGCGTTATTTCTTGGCGAAAAAAGCTTGACGTAGTCATTTATTACTGGCGCATCCGTTGCAACATGAATAGTCGCGTTTTTCTTCGAAGAAAGACAATTCAAAGCTTCTTTAATCGTAACTTGTCTTTTCGCATCTTCGTCTGATACTAATCGAACGGCCATGTGCGTTTCGTATGAAACTGCGCACGTCGGGTGGGATAAAATTTGATCCACGCAAACATCCGTTCTATGCGTTTCATCTGGAAAACACATTGGACTTTCCGGATAGCCAGTGCGAACTTTTAAACATTGCAAATGTTCACTCTCCGATGCCTCTGACGCGAGAACGGGAGCAAATTCTTTAGCCAAAGAGCTGCGAGGACGAAGAGCAGAAAAATAAGCACAACGTAAACAAGGGTGCTGCGCAACGTCTGGCGGAAAAAACGCGTCTTCCCTATCTTTACTCTTATCGACCAATTTCGTCAAGCTTGAATAAATATCCCACTCTTTATCTAGGTCTCTTTCAATCCAATCAGAGCGCCAAATATCGTGCCTTATTTTCCCATGTTTCAAGTCTGGATCGGCGACTAAACTTGGTGGTTTAATGCCTTCATTTGAGCGTATAGTTAACCATTTCGCGTTTTCGAACAAATCCATCGCGCACTCTAAACAAGGTTCGCATTGCCACGAGTGAATATCTGCTGATGAGCACGCGACTGTTTGTCCTTTACAATATTCAGGTTTCGTTAAGCCATTCGCGTCGTCCCACTCTCTGCATAATTTCTCCTCCTCGAGCGAACGCGCTCGGCAATGCCCTTTCCTACACGTACTCTCGTCTTTCCCAATAACTCCTATGGCAAGCGTAGCCTCTTTCGCTTTACCGCCAACGCGCTCTCTTAACATCAACTCCTCTTTCTCGGTATACAAAAAATCAACGTTCAAATAGGCTTCAAAGAACTCTTGCGCTCTCCACTCCGAAAGCTCTTCGATGAACAAAACTCGCTTCAAACGCATCGCGAACATCATCCATTCCGCGAGCGCGTACCCAATGTGCCCTAATCCGACGCCTTGCCAATTCGTTTTTACGACTAAATACTTCGCCTCGTTCCGTTCCTCTCGATTGCTTTCATCATCATCATCATCATCATCACTTAAGACTTTTTTTCTCCACAGAGCGTATTTCGCGTACGTCTCGACGAACCTTTCGCATTTGAACGACCTCGACTTCGCATCACCGGCAGTACTCGCAGCACAAGAACATCTCTCCTTGAACACTTGAACTGAATCGATCTCTTTCGACTGCTTCTTCGGCCCTGAAGCATCAGAAACGAGACGTCCGTTCTTCGCTGAATCTTTATCATCGTCGTTCAATCGATCTTCGTTTTTATTAATCAATCCCGTTTCCGATTTTCTACATCTCAAAAGTTCCTCATCACCAAAATCCAAAGAAGCTAAAGAAGAAGCTAAACATGGAACGAACGACCGCTTGACGAAGAAGATCAAGAAGAAGAAGAAGAAGAACGATCCGGTTTGTTTCGTCATTTATATCGCTCTCGAAAGCAAGAAGACAGAGACAGAGAGAGAGCGAGAGAGCGAGTTGATTGAGTAATTAACTAATAAATTAATGTGATGAGCGATTTTTGTGTCGACCTCTGTCTACTGAAACATCCATTTGACGACGAGGCGCCAATAGAACGCGAAAACGGAAGTCTTGCTAGGTAGGACATTCACGACCGTAGGACCGTACGCCAATCGATGAAAGTTCATCATCAGTAAGAATTCGAAATATATTCTGTAGAATATGATGAATTTAAGGAGCGAAATCGTTCGCGATCGGTCGTATTGTTTGAGCTTTCGCGAGTACTGCGAGAGCGTTCGAGAGCGCGAAGCTTTTCTTATTTCGAGTCGTTCGCCGGCGTGAACGATATCGATCGTATGCTCGATATCGAGTGGTGATGGCAGAAAGTTCTTCTTCGTCGTCGGTAGGAAGTATGGCGGAGGATAATGCGAGCTATGGAAAGAAGATCCAACGAAAATGGTTTCGAGCTCGCGTTTTCGAACGATCTCGGTTAAAGGGCATTCGCTGAATAATTTTAGCGCCCGTAAGACGAGTTCATCAACCGCCTCTCTTTGCCGTTGTTTCCTCATAGCTTTATTGTTATCATCTTCTTTTCTTTTATAGTGCTTTAATTTCGGAATTGTTTCTAATCGTGAAAGGAACGAATATAACGTATCTGGATCGTCATCTTCGTCTCTCGCTCGAACGATTTTATTCCTATCCCTTAACAGAATCGCGACGACGACGTATAACGGCATCAGTGGATGATTAAACAAAAATAAATCAAACAATCTCCTCACGCACGCTAATCTACACTTTTCTTCATCCTCTTCTACTTCATCTAAATTACGCGCATCCGCAGACATTGAATGCCAACACAATATTTTTTGCAGCGCCCATTGACAATCGTGTCCAGCGAATCTAATAGCCGCGACTAACTCTCTATCGCACGCTTTCTCGATCAATCGAGTAAAAATGATCTTAATATTCAAAATCACTGGATACATAGTCTCTCTAGTATAATCTCTCATACTAAAAAAAACTAATCTATCTAATACCGCGCACGACTTCTTAAATCTCTCGATCTCGTCAAACTCGCGTTCGTACGTCGACAAGACTACTCGCGCGACGCAATGAAACCCTTGATAATAGCGCACCCGACGTCCTCCGCACCCACCGAACACGCCCTTCAGAACCTTCTCCAACATCTGCCTCTCCCGTCCCTGTTTTTCTTCATCGCGCTCGTACTCGTGGCAACATCGAACGACATCCGCCCTAATCGTCCTCAACTGTTCTTCATGATCAACATCGTCGTCCATATTCAGCGAATTTCTCTGAAACCGAACGCTCGAGATATCGCTCACGCGCATTAATCTCAACCACAGACTTCCTCGTTCTGCATCGACGAAGCCGCATAACGCGCCTATTTTCCTCAGTTCTCTCACGAGCGCGTTTTCCTCTTCCTTTGCTTCTTCGGTCTCAAAAACCGTTACTTTCACTTTGTCGTTGGTCTCAGTAAACGCATTGGCATCTTTTCGAGCAATCATTCGATCGATCGATCGGAGAGAGAGAAAGGAAATCTGGAACGACTGCGCGAAGGTAGCAACGACCACGACTCTGAATCGTTCTCTCTTTTCTTTTTTATTTCTTAATCGCGACGGGCCTCGATTTTAATGAAAAGGTATCGAGCTTCATCTGTTTAGGGGAGTTTTGATTGTTGGGAAATATTCAAATAATCTCCAGAAATTTAAAGTACCGCTTTTGAGATTAATGTGATTAATGTGATTATTGTGATTAATGTGATTAAAGTGATGGGACACGCGAACACGAAAGCGAGAGCAGAACGACAGGTGGAAGAAGAAGTCGCGAGAGTTTGCGAAGAAGAAGAAGAAGAAGAAGAAGAAGGAAGGGAAGTTTTGGACGAAGAGGAGGAACTGAATGAACTTTTCTCGGTCAAAGATTCGAGATCGTTCGCGGTCGAAAAAGAAGAGGAAGAAGAAGAGGAAGAGGAATTCGAGGGCGCAGATGGCACGATTTTAAGCGCGAAATGTGATCTGATGTGCGCTTTGGACGAGAGGGCGAAGCGAACGGAGCTCGGCGATTTTTCGAAAATGTTTGAAAGTGCGGAGTCGGAGATGTTGAAGAAATTTTCGAGGACTTTCGATGGATGCGAGGATTCTGTGAGGACGCTTAAGGCACTGGAGATGGCGGTTGAGAGAATAGTGAGCGTTATTGATGCGTCGATTTTTAGTGACGATGAGGGAGTTTTTCAGGCGTTGACGGTGTTTGTGTGGGATCGCGTGAGAGCCGTGCGAGGTTGCGTTTCGGCGCAATCGGCGAAAGGAAAACGGGCGAGGAAGATTATGAGAACGATCGTGAGAGTATTAATTAGATTCGATTATGAAATACGTAGGAGAATGAAAATACGTGAGTATTCACGTCTCTTCCGTTCTAATAATGAGAATACAGAGGTTAAATATGACGTGATCGATAAAACAGAACAGAGAAAGGAAAACGAGGACAAATCGATGGCGCGTTTGTTTCGCGAACAACTCGGAAAGACTTTGGCTACTTATTCAAGCATGACGGCGTGTAATAAATTTGCTACGACTGAAGAAAAGTCAGAGATTTTAGCGTTTCGATTGTTATTGCGCATGGCTGCAAAAATTGAAGAAGACGAATCTAATAATACCGAAACGACGGCGACGACGATACAAGATTTACGCGGCGCCGAGGACGATGTCATGAACACTGAAATCGTCAAGAGGGCGATACATCTCTCTGTATGTATTGAAACAGGGCAATTCGTCTCGTTTTTCAAAACAATCTCCTCGTCCTCGATGACGTTCTTAGAGTACTGCTGCGTCTTCGCATCCGTGGACAAAACGCGCTCGCGTTTTCTCTCGAGAATGAACAAATCGCATAACAAAACGAAATCTACAAAAGCGGACCTTCGCGAGACGACGAAAATCTCGAGCTCTTCAACGTTAGAGATCCTATTACGTCTCGCAAACGTAGAAACGTCCGAATCGGATCCGAGCGAAGTCGTTTTCCTCTCGCAAAACTACGCCTTGGCCAACGGCTTTCGCCAAGAAAAGAAACTTTTCTCGCATTCCTCGCTCCATGAAACTCACTCGCGCCTTATCAACGCTCGCCTCTTTTGCTCGCAAGCGTTCGAGGACGTGGAAACTATCGCGTGCTTACGCATTCAGCCGCTCGCATGGTCCGCGTTCATAGCCTTCTAGAACATTTTATGACCACGGTACTAAAATATCTTTTTTCTTCTACACCCTAAACCCTTTTTAAACCCTTTGTCAAACCCTAAACCCTAAACCCTAAAATCACCTTTCTATTTGAATAAAAACAGCAAATCCAAAGTTTCCTCTTCTTCTTCAGAAAAAGAAAAACGAAGATATTGGAACTTAAAAATCGATTAATCGAGATTAAAGGGCAATAAACGAAAGCGCGAAATGGATCTCGAAAAAGCGGCGATGATATGCGCGCATGCATGCACTGGAGACTCAGCTGATTTAGCAGGTCACGCGGTGATCCCATCGATCTCTCTGTCGACGACATTCGCTCGCTCGAAAGCGGATTACGCACCGTTCCAAACCAAGAAAGGGCAGGATTTAGTATACGCGAGGGATAACTCGGAGAACTCGAAACAGTGCGAAGAAGTGATTAAGAGGTTAGAGCGAGCGGAGGACGCGTTGTTGTTCGCGAGTGGGATGGCGTGCTGTTCGGCGGTCATGAACGCGTTATTCCAACCAGATTCGGTCGTATTTTTCCCGAAGCGATCTTATTACCAGAACAGGAAGCATTTCGAGCAATGGTGCGAGAGAATGCGCGTGAGATTGATATCGTACGATACGGACGAGCAATCGATGGAGTATTTGAAGATGGCGATGGAGATGGTGAAGGAGGAGGAGTGCGAGAAGTTTTTATGGGTCGAGACGCCAGCGAATTCGAGTTGGGAGGTTTGCGACATCGAACGCACGTGTATGTGGGCGAAGGCGTACGGAGTGAGTAGTTTCGTGGACGCGACTTGTTTAACGCCGTTGTTATGTCAACCTTTGACTATTGGCGCTGATTTTGTTATTCATTCGTGCTCGAAGTATTTGAATGGGCATTCTGATGTCCTCGCCGGGGTTATTTCGTGTAAGAACAAGGAGTCGGATGAATGGAAGAAGATTAAGGACGCGAGAAGAACTGGAGGCGCGATGTGTTCGCCGTTTGATAGTTGGTTGTTATTGCGTGGGATGAGAACGTTGCATTTGAGAGTGCCGAAAGCGTGTTCAAATGCGATGACTGTTGCGAATGCGATGTCGAAGTTTACGTTTGTAGTGCCCAAAAATCCGCTTATTACTAACGACGTCGGCGATCTTCAGCAGCAACGGGAACATGCTGTGATGGAGCAACAACAGCAGCCGCCTCCTGTGGAAGAAAAGAAGAAGGAGGAGAAAGATTTAAGCGCCAAAAAGGAGATTTCACAACAACTCAAAGAACAAAAACCGCAATTTCGATTAGATGTCAAATATCCAGGTTTAGCCGAACACGTGAATCATGCGGTTGCAAAGAAACAACAAGCTGGACATAGAAAGAATTTGTTTGGCGGCATGCTTTCAATAGTCATTGTTCCAATTTTAGATGTTGACGAAAAGAATAATACTGACACAGGAGTTAATGGAACTAAAGAAGACGCAGAGGCGAAAAAGGATAAAATGAATAAACTCGCTTTTGAAATGGCTAAAGTCGTAGCGATCTCGACAAAAATCTGGAAACCGGCAACATCTCTAGGTGGACCAGAGTCACTCATTGAACACCGAGCGTCCGTTGAAGGTGGAGCGTCGTCAACGTGTCCGCATGGTTTGTTAAGATTGAGTTGTGGATTAGAACCGGGGCAGCTTTTGTCTAAAGATTTACAAAAGGCTTTGAGAGACGCGTACGAAATAGTACTAACAAATCCACCAAAACCACCACCGGCAGCAGAAGTACCACCACCGGCAGCAGTAGTACCACCACCGGCAGCAGTAGTACCACCACCGGCAGCAGTAGTACCACCAGAGTTACCAGTGGTAGCGGTGACGGAAAATGAAGTCCTCAAGCCTAACGGCTTCAATAACACTTTTTCTAATTTGGGCGCTGCGGTTGCAAACGGAGTGATATATCCAAACACGAACGAGAACAATAAGCGATCGTTTCCTGGGGAGCCCACGTCCTTGCAACCCGTCGGTGACCTGTCGCTTTCTATCCCCGTCGGTAGTCTCGATGATCCGCAAATCAAAGTTAAAAAACCAAAGAACATTTTGATCCCGAAGGAATTTCGCTGTACTCAAACAACGGGAAAAAATCGATGTCTAAAAGCTCGTTTGGAAGGCTCGAGTTTTTGCGAGAAACATGGTTACTTGCAAGATGGTGGATCGCATAAGTCTGTTCCCTTGAGCAGCGTTACGCCGATGTTGATAGGCGAGGTAAAGGCAGCTGGGCTCCCAGCACCAGAACCTTTCCAAAGCGAGGTACAGTTAGAAACGGCGCCGACGCAAAATCTCAACGACGGAATATATCACGGTGATTTAGATATGCCGATTCCGTTAAGTATCACTGCAAACGGAAAAGCTAATTTGGATACACAGCAAAAAAACACGAATATATCAAAACATGTTTAGAGAGGTCACATATTATTAAAACAGATACTAAAAAGACTCTATGTTCGGAACTGTGAACGATGAGCTACTTAGCGATATATATATTGAAAAAAACTACCACAGTATACTAATAAAGACTATTAAACTTTCTTCTTTTGCATCGCCGCCTGCTTACGCTTAAGACTTTGAATCATATTATCTAATTCGTTTTTACCGATTGTGTTTGACGCCCCTGCTAGTTTCTTATTACTACTTGGAAAATTGCCATCATCCAAAATCTCGTCCAATACTAAACCATTTTCATTCTTTGCAAGCATTTCTTCGCGCATTTTTTCAAGTTTCTTTAGTTTCTTGGCACGACGTTTCTCGCGTTCTAAAGCAATAATTGCTTTAGATTCGACATCTTTGTATCTCGGATCAGTTGGATCGAGAGCAAACTCGTGATTCTCGAAGAGCGCACCAAATCTGTCGTCTTGCACGTTGATAGTTTTCTTCATCACGCCACCTTCATCGTTGTCATCGTCATCGTCGTCCATTTCATCGTCTGATTCAACTCTTCTCGCAGCTTTACCTCTAAGTTTTCGCTTTTCGGCCAATCGAACTTTTTTTGTTTTTCTCGTCGATGCTTTCTCGTCTGCGACAGTTTTAGCGAGTTTTCTGTTCTTCTTTAGACTTTGTGCGTTGCCTTTACCTAAAATCGCGTTTTCATCCATCATAAGCAATTCGAGCTCGGCTTTTGCTTTCAGTTCTTCTTCATCGAGTTCGTTGTTATGGCTTCGTTTCTTCTTTTTCTTTTCAGTTTTACCGCCGCCGCCGTCTTCTCCGCCAATAGATTGCTTATCGTCGTTCTCTCGAGCGCTATCGAAATCAAAATTTGCATCCGGTTCTTGAGTAAAGAATGGATCATCAAAACCACCTTCATCTTCTTCATTTGCAGCAAACTCTTCCTCTTCCTCACCAAATGTTGCTTTCGTTTTCGTAGTAGCAAGTTTATCACTGCCGCTGCTGCCATTTACTGATTTCTTTTCCATCTTTTTAGCGAGCTTCTTTTCTCTTCGTTCGCGTTCTCTCTTTTCCTCAGCCGTTTCTTTTTGTCCAAGCGTGCCATCTTTCTTCTTCTTCTTCATCTTTGTTCCGAAATCTTCTAAACCGGCGTGAAACGTAACTTCCATGTCGCCTTGGTTATCGTTTCTGCTTGCTTTGTTACCGTATCGGTTGGAAAACTTCTTCTGCATCGCATATTTTGTCGACGCTAAAGCGGTATCTTCGATCGCATCCGAAGACGAGGATTCCGATGACGATTTGTTGTCGTCATCGTTGAGAAAAAAATCGTCATCGTCGTCACTTCCTTTCTTATTATTAGGACCATCATCTTTATCAATATCGTCCAACTTAACACCTTTACGATCACTTTTGTAATCTTTTCCAAGCAAGGCGGCTAAGTATTTTTTCTTTTGCTCCCTTGCTTCTCGCTTCGTCCTCGCCTTCTTTTCCTTTTCGGTCTCTTCGTCCTCACTAGATTCGTTCTCCGAGTCCGATGCTAAATACGCGTTGAAATCATCATCTTTCAACTTATCTTCAGTAATTTTCCGTCCAAACGTCTTTTTTCTCGCCGGATCGTTAATATCCCACGACAGTTTAACGTTTGAATTTCTCAACGCCTTGACTTCAAACTCTGGTGGTTCATAATCATCGGGCGTTTCCGTGGCACTATCTCTCACTTCACGTTTCGAGAAATCTTGATCATTAGGGACGTACCGCAAATCTAAGAGCGCGGAGGAGCGCTCGAATTCGAGTCCGTCGCATTGTTCGTATACCGATTTTGCCGTTTTTACCGAATCGCATTCGATTATTGCGTAATAGTATTTCAATCGATCTCTTTCATATTGTCTCAACTGTTCGTTATCTACTTCTTTTCCTTCTTTTCCGAACTCGAATTCGTTTGACTTTTTTCGATTTTTATGCGACAATTGATTACCACCATATTTACTCTTTCTAATATTCGTAACCATTCCCATTGGACCGACTGAATTTTCTTCGTTCATGCGTTCGAGACCGAAATCGGATGGATATACTGAAACCTTTTCAACTTTTCCTAAACTCGCTGAACAAAACGACCTTAAAATGGTTAATATATCCACCGCGCGAATTTGCTGCCACTCGCAATTCACTAAAGCCAATCTTTTCGTAGCCTCTTGTTCTGGAACTGAGCTTTCGTGTCCAGTTTCTCTCCTCTCTGCGTAATTCGCTAAAACGCCTTCTTCTGAATCGGATAATAACGTTCCTTCTAAATCATCATCATCGTCGTCGTCTGATGTATCAATCGAATCATCATCATCATCATCATCGTCATCATCGCTACCACTACCACTACTACTACTCGAAGAGTCCCCTAAACCGACGCCTCTCATTCGATCCCTCGATTTCTCCAACCTTCTCGCTAAGTCCTCGTCGATCTCCGGCGCCGTCCTACGATCGACGTCGATCGATCCACCCTTTCGACCGCTCCCCTTCTTCTCCTTCTTCACGCCTTCTTCTTCTTCTTCTTCTTCTTCTAAATCGTAATACTCGTTCAAATCCTCCCTCGCCTTTTCCTTCCTCCCTCTCTCGCTCTCCTCTCCAGTCCTTCTCCCGTACTTATCCACGACTTTCCCGTGTAACTTCGTCCCAATCGCTCCAATTTTGCCCAATTTCCCACCATAGACGCTGAAATTCTCATCATCGAACATCTTCTTAAACCTATCATCGATCTTCACCTTCTTCGATGTCCTGGGCATTCGCATGAACCTCGGGTCATTTTGCGCCTGACTGAATCGTTCATCGAAGACGATGTCGAGTTCGTTCACAGCCTTCGCTTTATCGAACGATGTTTTGGAAAACTCTCGCGTTTTCAATTCGCCCTTTTTGTTCTTCGAGCTCATGGATCGATTCGATTCGATTTTGCTCACAAGCACGCACACGCACACGCACACAGGTTTTACGCGCTCTCTGTTTAGTATCCCTATCGCGCGCCTTGTTTGATCTCTCGTGCTTTCGATTAAGAGGTAATGCGAGTTTTTTGTGTTTTGGCCGTTTTTTGGCGGCTAATGAAAATGACTTTTTTGAGGAGAGGATTTGAAGGAGAGACTGTGGGATTTTATGTAGCCGCGAAGAAGCCAGAGCGCATGAATACAACGACAGTAAACAGTGCTAGGGTACGATTTATGTATATATATATATATATATATCGAACTGATTAGTAGGAGATGTTGTTCCTCTGCGCTTGATAGAATCGAGTTTGTGCGTACTGCTCGCGCCGCGCACGCCTACGAAGAAGGCTTTACGGCTCTCAAATGTTCGTGAAATCGTTCGCGTTGTTGCCAAAACAGATCCGATCGACCGGTTTTGATGCGAAAGTCGTCGTTACCGTTTCGCTCGAGTGAATCCGCTCTTAATTTTTGTTTTATAGAGTGCAAGTATTTTTTGCTCCTTTGCGCTCTCAGTTCGCGCATGACTCGCGCTCGAGCGAGAGCGTCGCGCGTCTGCGTCTCGATCTTGGCGGAGTCTTCTATGCCTTTGGTTTCGAGCGCGCGTGTTTTTCGTTGCCACTTTTCGCGTTCGCTCGTGAGTTTTTGCAACGTATGTTCCGCTCTCGTAAGTTTTGCGTCTTCTATTCGGTTTATTCTGCGATAGTGTTGATGCGCGATTTTCGGATGCCGATGAAGACGATATTCGTTATTGTTTTTTTTATGATGATCGTTATCTTCGTCATCTACACAACAAGCTTGATGATTATTGGAATACAAAAACGCCGATGATATCGTTTCATCGTAATCATCATTAGCGCTATTATTATCATCTTCATCGTCATCATCATCGTCGTCGTCGTCTTTGCCAAGTGCGCGTTTTACTTCTCGTTTCAAAAACTGCAGCTTTGACCCAACGGTCGAGCGCAAATTCGCGCGCTCTTCTTCGGCTTGGTTCTTAATCTCCGCCATCGTACTCGCATGGCGCGGAAAATGTACGTTCGTCTCTTTGCTCTCAAATCTAATTTTCAAATCATTCAAAGCCTTTTCGGCTTTCTCCATTCTCTCCGCGTGCGCCTTTTTAACCGCCTCGGTCTCCTTCGCAAACGCCGCAAACGCTCTCAACATCGATTGTTCCAAATCCTCGCGCATTCGTGCTTTACATTTAATCGCGGCTTCAATAATCTTCTCTGCAGTTTCCAAATGCGCGTTCGCCATCGCTCTCGTTTGCTTCTCTGCGACATCGAGCTCTCTATCGAATTTCTCCGTAGTTTCGTCCAATCGATCGACTAAACGTTCTTTCGCGATCTCGTTCCGTTCTTTCCGTTCCTCTCTCGTCTTCATGCGCTCAGTTCGATGAATCTGTCGCCATTGTTCGTGTAACCCGAGCTCGTTCTGTCTCGATTGTTTCCATTCCTTCGTTATCGGTGCCATTTCCCTGTTCTGCTCGGTTCGCGAAACATCTTCCTCCTCTTCCCCTTCGTCTTCTTCGTTATTATTTTTAGGTTTCTCATTAAATCCTCCGATCTCTAGATCTGCGTTGACCAGCGAAGAAGATCGGTCGAGTCTACATTCTTCGCGCGCGACTGCTTCATCGCAGATCGCGTCTTCTTCTCTCGCTCTATCTGCCGCGACAGGTTCGTTCCGATCGACATCACTCTGTGCCATTACTCTGTTCTTTATTCTTATTCGCGTTTCGTGATTTATTTAATTACTGAATCTCTCGCGCATGTGTGTGTGTGGTAACGAAAAATTTAAACACCTAAATAAATAATAAAGTAAAAAGTTTGACCAAGATCGAATCCTTCACATAGTAAGCATGCAATCGCCACGCTCTCAACGGGACAACATGGCACCTGGGACACCCGCGCAAGCGATCGATCGGTTCGATTTTGGGACCGCTTTAGCGCCGCCGCCCACGCTTTCGCCGGAACCATCGATGTTCTTCCAAAGACTTCAAAGGCAAGAAAAGGGCGAATTGCTCGTTCCAGATCAAGACGAAGAAGATAAAGTTGACCGTTTACGTTTCAATGATACAAGGGCCAACGCGACGCGCGATCCACTCGAGCGCGCACAGAAAGCGCTCGAGAAACAACAGCGAGAGAGGTTAGATGGGTTGCAGAGAAGATTAGTGAACGCGGAGAGTCGCGCGAGGCGGCAAGCGCGCGCGAGGGAAGACGTGGCCGTTTTATTACACGGAGAGCAGAAAAAATTAGCGCGAGCGAGTGAACGGAGTGAAGATGCGAAAGAAAAGGTAGAGCGAGAGATTGAGAGGAGGAAACGGGAGGAGAACGAGATCGAACGCGAGAGCGAGGAATGCGAGAGGTTATGGATGCGAGAGCGAGAGGAGATGGAGTTTAGCGAAAAGTTGCGCAGAGAGCTCGACGCGATGGCGAAGGAGAGACGAGAGAAGGAAGACGAGGC
>Ga0114998_10002299_pt1 | contig 14522 bp, 13 predicted proteins | sample ArcticOcean_MG_C_5_FD_87044 | JGI IMG/M metagenome (GOLD analysis project Ga0114998, IMG submission 87044) | Marine microbial communities from western Arctic Ocean - ArcticOcean_MG_CB4_138 | ecosystem: Environmental > Aquatic > Marine > Oceanic | place: Arctic Ocean: Canada Basin | collected...
TAACTGGTGAAAATGTAACTGCAGGTTTCTTTTTAGGTAGAGGTACTAATGGTTTTTTTGGTCCACCGTATTCATCTAAATTTTCTTTACTTTCTCTTGTTGGCGATTGTTTATAAGAATGCCAAGATGACTTATCTTCGGTTTTAGGTCTATCTGTATCATTTTTATATTTCTTAATCATACCTTGTTGAGGAGTCTTAGAAGGCTTATCCTTCTTAAATAAATGGTCAGGTTTATCTGCCATACTTTGTGTCTTTACTTCATTTAAATCAACAGATTCTTTTACTTTATAAGCACCACCAAATTGATTTAATTTAAGACCATGTTTCTTTTCTAAATCTTTCATGGTTTTTGCATGAGTATTTTGGTCTTTCATTGCTTGAGTATGATTTGGACTTGTTGAGAAAGATTTCATTGCTTTCGTAAAAGCTTTATGATGCAACTTTCTTGCAGTGTTATGTTGTTCTACGCCATTTTCAGAAATATCTTGGGCGACTTGGCCTGCAGAAGCATCAATAGTTGGATTTCTTTTTAATACAGTTTTAGTTTTCATTTCCATCAAATTGTCTCTCTTAAAATAAATTCTACTCGTGAATCAATAGGTATATCAATTGACATAAGGTTAACACCTCTAATACCTGTCACCCGATTTGGCATTAGGTTAAGAAATGTTAAATAAGTTTTAAGTGCTGAATAATCTTCAGGTACCATTTTATAAAATAACAATCTAGTTGCTACTATTGGACCAAAAACATTACAAAGAACTATTAAATGATTTATTATTAATCGTTCTTTTATTTCACCAACTGACCTATATCGTTTAAATAGTCTTTTAAGATAATTGAATCTCTTCATATCATCTTTAAATTCACTCATGACACAATTAGGTCTGTCATAAGCTTTTACTGCATAAATCATTATATTATCATGGTTTAAATTATCAAATATCATATTACTCCAGATTATTCTAGTTCTAGTTCTTCCTCATCTTCTTCATCTGCTAGAATTTCATCCAAAGATTCGTTATCAATTGCTTCAGCATAAAAATCATATGTGCCATCGTCTGCTAAATAATATAAAATATACATTGAATATTCTTCAACTGATAATTCATTACCAAATTGATTTAATTCAATAGATAATTCGTCTTCTTGTGGATTAAGGTCATAAAGTGTAGGTATATCTAAAGCATGCCTACTTAATACTTTACGAACCGTCTGTATGCCCGAATATGGAGACTTAACTTCTACTAATTCTCTAGAGAGGCGGAGGTTTATGTCCGCCCTAACTCTAGGATTAGATATTGAAGTTGCACCAAGTCCATTCGGTGTAAGTGTTTTAATCGCTTGGCCAGTTTCTGTAGCTACAGTCTGGCTCAAATATTGTTTAAAGTTCATATGTTATTACGGAGTTGCATCACCAGTAATACTACCCATAGCAACTAATGTTTCATAGTTGACACGACCAGCACGACCGCCTGTACCAATTGTTTCTCTAACCCAACCAGCGTGAGTGATTTGAGAACCGCCAGGACCTGAACCTCTGATTGCCTCTGCAGTTGCTCCAACTACTGTAGCAGTTAGTGGTATAGCAAAGTGTTGAGCATTATTACCTGTGCCTGTAATTTTTGGAATGTCTTCTATTACATAAGTTAATCCAGTCGGAGTACCAGCTGTTGTAACTACTGCAGAGTTATCCATTTCAGTTAAAGTGAAACCTGTTCTTGAGCTAGCGGCACCGCCTGTTACAGCAGAAACTCTATAAGATTTCGGTGAACCAGAATATCCTGTGATAGTACCAGTTCCGCCGAGAGTACCTGATATTGTAATTACCTCATCAGCAGCAAGTGCAGTTGCACCCATTGTGAATACACCAGCTGTATTAGCAATTGCAACAGTGCCGGCAGGATTATCTGCAGTATTTGTTGCTTTAACTTGGAAAGTTGATGCAGATAATCCTGTTCCTGTAGCAATAAAGTAAGTTGTACCACTAACTAATCCAGTAGCACTTGTACCACCACCATTTTGATAAACTAAAGCAAAACCAGCTGTACTAGGTCTTGTGCCACCAAATGTAAATACACTTGTGTTTACTGCCACATCAGATGAGTCAATTGTCATTCTAGGAGTATCAAGTGTAACTGCTGGAATAGATGCATAATTTGAACCTAAATTTGTCATTACTAGTGAACCTGGTACCAATGAACCGCCTGAGAATGTTGCAACAGCTGTCGCAGTTAATCCTTGTAGAGATTGTGCATTGTTACCTGTTCCTGTAAGAGCTAATTTAGTTCCAGCACCCGAATTAGCTAATGTTGAAGCTAATCCAATTGTTGTATCTGTAAGTTTGATAACAAAGTAAGTTGTGCCATTAGCTAGACCACCTAAAACTGTGCCAGAATTAGCAAGATATTTAACTGCAGTGCCGGTTGTCGGAACAACAGCAGCTGCTAATGTGATTGCATCACCTGAAATATTTACAGCTGTTGTAGCAAATACTGTTGCTGCTGGTGCAGCTATTGTTACATTGGGTACCTCAGCACTAGGGTATCCTAAACCTAAATTAAGTTCTGATAATCCTACAATATTGTCTTCACTTCTTTCAGTTTCTTCTGTATCTATACCATATACATTATTTGGATTATTTCCATCATGAGTACCGTCAGCTGATATTGAACGAGGTTTCTCATTTAGTGTATATTGAGCACCCGCACCAACCGTTGTCATTCCAGAACCAGGTATTCCTTCTTTTACTTTACAGCTTGTATTTGATGTTACAGCTGTGATTAGATATGATTCAGGAACTCCGGCAGTTGTTACGACTATATAGCCAAATGTTCCTCGTTGAGCATAAGCATCAATTATTTTTGTTTGTGTCAAAAATGCAGTGCCTGCTCCTGTTACAACACCAGTTCCGCCATTAATTGCTATAGTACCTGATGATGGTTTGTCGTCTCTGTTTCCCCATAAAGCCATGTGTATCTCCTTGTTATTTCTTTTTTTGTTTAATTAATATTTTACTTTATAATCTATTTATACCATCAACATGTCTAGTTACTATCATTCTTACTGATGTTGTTGTTCAAAGTAGGTTCATCCTGAAAAGTTTCAGGTTTCATCTCTTTGTCTTTTGCCTTTTTAGCTGCTTCTTTTACCGTTTGTACTTTTTTACTTAAATCATATGGTTTATTTCTAGGTCTTTGTGAATAATCAGGTATTTTAGATTTACCAGTTGCAAAACTCTTTTGTGTTTCCATATCATTTAACTTCTTAGCAACACGGTCTGAAGCTGAAGATTCTTTTACCACCATACTCTTTAGTTTGTCTTTTCTTTTTGACATATATCTTGAAGCTGGAGTACTATCTTTTGCAATTTTTGCTTTTGATTTTGCTATTTTCTTCGCATATCCAGGATTAGTCTTATCTATCATATTAGCAATATCATTATCTTCTTTTGCTAATTTCTGAGTTGCAGTATGAATGCCTTTCGTTCTTACTTTCATTCGTTGGTCATATATATCTTTCATATCTTTATTAGTTTTGTCCATATTTGCAGATATGTTTAAAGCTCTACCTTGAGCATTACGACTTAATGAACCTGCAGCTTTTGGTATATAACTTTTTAATGTATTTTTAGATATCTCATCTAAAGACTCATTCTTTGGTTTAGTTAAAGCTTGTTGTTGTTTAATACGGTCTTGTTGCATTGCTCTTCTAGCTTTTCTTGTTCGTGCTTCTGCTCTAGAGGCTCTGTCTTGTCTATCCATATCTTTTGATTCATTAGGACCATAACCTTTTGGTGTTACATCTGTTGTTTTAAAACTATTTGCTGGCATATTTTTCTTAGCAACTCGTTTCATTAATGATTTAATATGTGAAGGTAATTCTTTCTTCTTACCAAGTCTCGCATCTTCTTTTCTATTTGTATCTATATTTTTATAGTAACCTTCGTCAATACTAGGTCTTAAAAGTGCAGCTACTTCTTCATTTGCAAATGAGCCTTTTGCTGATACTGAATCAGAACCCATTGTATCTGCCCATTGACTAGTGTTTGGTTTCTTATGTTTAGATGGTGCATTTTTTAAAGCACTTGCATATCTTTGATTATCAGATTTAGGTTCACCTCTATATTCTCTTTGAGTCTTTTGTTGTGTTACAATCTTATTAGCTCTTTGGCGATTAGATTCTTTTGTTCTAGCTAACTTCTCTGCAGGTGTCTCTTCAGTCATTCTTTGTGGTTCTTTAGTGTGAAGATGAACATCAATACCTTTAGTGCCTTTTGCACCAAATTGTTTTGCTGCATTTTTAGCTGCATCATATGATGATGTGCCTTTAACTTTTGTTGTACCATGTTTAACATGAACAGCTGTGTAGTCTCTATTTTCTTTAGTTAATTTATCTGTAGCTCTATTAATACCTTTTCTTCGATTGTAAATTGTTCTTTGTCTAGCCATACGCTCTGCTCGAGTATCATCAAAAGAAGCTTCTGGTTCATTATCTCTAACATGGTCAGTAGCATCTTTATGTGCTTTCTTAATATAAGAGCCCATTGTTTTTGGTGCTAACTCATTTAATTCTATAAGTTCTAATTCTGTCATTTCTGATATAGCGATAATCATGTCAGCTCTATAAGCTTCTGTAGCTTCTATTCTACTACCGCCTTTGTAATCACCACTTCTATCTACATTAGTTTCTGTAAAAGAATCTATATAAGATTTATTAGTGTTTCGTTTACGGCCTCCAGCAGTACTTTCTCTTTCTTTTGTTTTTTTCATTGGACCAATATATGCTTTTTTGCTTGGGTCTTGTCTTAGTCCAGGTGTTTTAACTTCTTTAGCACCTTTAAAAGGAAGTGAAGCTTCTTTCATGATTTCGTCATGATTAGCAATCGCATAATCTTCAGCCTCTTTTTTATTGTCAAATTCTTTGGCAATACTACCATCTGGTTTGTAAACACAATAAGTTCCGTTTGCTTTTCTCTTAACATGGTCCGTAGGATTCATTTCCTCGTTTTGAGATAAAGATTCTAGCACTCTTCTCTTTTGTTCTTTCAGTGTTATTGCCATTTTTACTTCCCTATATTGAATTATCGTTGGTTGTCACTCATATATTGTGCTTTAGCTCTAGCTCTTCTTGCATCACTTTCTTTTTTCTGAGCTGGTGTTAAAATAGGAGTGCCATATTTGTCTGTCTTTTGGGCTTTCTTAACTGCATCTTCTTTCACACAATTATTTACACGCTTACCTGTGTTTTTGCCAGTTCCAGGTTTTGTACCATCTTTTCTGTAACCGTCCCAACACTTATCATATCCATCAACAGCTTCTGCTTCATTCTTTTGTTTCTTAGAAGCTTTTATCATTCCATAAGATTCATCTTTCTGAGCAAGTTTAGTAGCAGTAGCATACATTACATCTTTTGCATCTTTACCATATGTATCTTTAAATGATTTAAGATTCTTCTTCATGCCTTTAACAATGTATTCTTTATGCTCTTCCTCATCATCAGTCATTTTTTTTTCAGCAATTACTTCATCAAAATAAGCTTCTTTTTCTGTGACTGGTTCTAAACCACTCATGCCTTTTTTCTTCATTGCAACTGTGTCTTTCATTACATGATGTTTCATGTTTGCTTTGTAATCATCATCAGCTGAAGCGCCTTCTTTCTTCATAGCACGAAGTTTTTTAAAGTCTTTACCATCAATTTTATCATCATCATGAACATCAATCGATTGTTGTGCAGGAGTTAATTCTTTTGAATTTTTTAATACTCTAACACCACCATTGAAACTTCTTGGATACATTTCATCAAGTTCTTGATGTATATCATCATTAGTAACAGTTGACATTGGTGCAGATTCGTTTCTAACTGAAACTCTAATGTTTGAAGGTACTGTACCAGATGCTGCTTCTTCTTCAGAATCTTTTCTTTGTGACATGAATTTTTGATTCTTTTTCATTTCAGCTTCATATTGGTCTTGATTCTTCTGAGTAGCACTTCTAGTGTTATCTGTTTGATGGTCTACACCATCTGTTTGCTTATCAGCATAGAAAGCTGGTTCAGCGACTTGACCAGGAGTTACTGATAAATCATTGTATTTTTTCTGTAAAGAAGGCAATCCATTTTGTGCATAATCTTCACACATTTCACTAAATGGTTTTTTAGAATCAACCATTATGCCTCTCATTTTGTTTATTTTTGCAACATTTGATTTTGGCTTTGTATTTAATTTTTTGTTTCTGTCTATTTTCTTTAAGTCTTTACTAGAAGGACCATCGATGTCTAGACTATCTTTTTCTTTAGTAGAAGCGCCATATGATTTACCTGTAACACGAGTAACACCACCTGAACCAGGAGAATATTCATTTAACTTTTTATCTGCATACTGGCCTAATGTTTCTTTCTTTTTATTTGCTGGTTTATTTTTATCTTGAGCTGATTTCATGCCCATTGCAGACAGTTTTTTAGCTCTAGCCATTCCACCAGAAGGACCAGGATGATTCTTAGAATCGGCACCAGTATATGATACAGTAGTAACGCCATCTTTAACTGAGCGAGTTATCGCTTCATCCACTGTTTTATCTTGTGATTTTTTTATAACCTCAAGAACTGTGTCAGCAACACCTTTTAATTTGTCTGTTTCGTTATTAAACAATTTATTTCTCCTATTTTGAATCTTTTTAAGTTATTAACAATTCCATCTTCGTAATGCTTTATTAATTGGTGAGTCCGGATTTCTAGCATTCTTTGGATTCGTCAATTTCTTTTTCATGCCTTTCATTCGTCTACAAAAAGATAATCGCCTTTTAGCTCGTTTACCTCCAGCTTTAGGTTTCTTCTCTGTCACAGCTGTTTTCAACTTCGAACCTGGGTTTTCACTGCGATATGCTTTAACTGCAGCTTTACTTAGGCCATCTGTTTTATCAGCTTTATTTATTTTCTGCCAATCTTCTTTAATGAATGATGTTAGTGATTTCAAATTCAACCACCACCACTCATATTTGTAATTCCTTTAAAGTTACCAATTGCATTTCTTGCCTTCCATGTTGCTAATCTAATACCTTGATTATGTAATTTTTGGTTATTATTAGCAGATATTGATTCTATTCCATCAGCTGTACCTTCTTGAGATACTGGGTCAATTTTATTTCCATCAGCCGATACTGTATATGGTTTTTTTGGCTTTATTATTCTGACATCACTATGTTGCTTAACATCATTTGCTTCATCATCTGGAAATGCTTCTTTCTTTGCTTTATACTTACTTTGTGGTATTCTTTTTTTAGGTCCAAAGTTAGAATTAAAAGACATATTAGGGTCTTTACCATAAGATTCAGGTGCGGCTGTATGACCTAATGACATTCCAGCTTCTGGAAATCCAGGTGCAACAGATTCTTCTAACATATCTTCAAAAGATGTATCTATATTTATATTTTCTTGTACTTTAGGTTCTTTACCATCTGATGTTACAGGAACTAAAGTATCATGAACTACACGATGAGACACTGCATTATCTTTACCGTATCTACCAAAACCATAATAATCTAGGCCTAATCTTCCAGCTTCTTCTTTTGCTTTTGATTCTGGATGAGGGTGTTTTCCGGAATCAGGCACTTTTGTTAGTGTATGTGATGAGTCTTTGCCTTGTAATTCACCAGCAATCCATGATTGAGCTATCTCAGTATCTGGTTTCTGTTCAATAAAATTAGTTGCAAATTTAAATATTTCAGTCATTTCATCTTTCTTACGCTTTACATCATCAGGACTTGATTTTCTTAAATCTAATGAGTTATCAAATTCAACATAGTTCTGGCCAAACATTTCTGCTAATTTAGGTCTAGACCTTTGAACATGGTCCCATTTTGCTTTTCTAACATCTTCTGGCACTGTACGACCGCCCTTTTGGCCTCTTTCAACATTTCTTTCAGCCGAAATATTATCTTCAGTGTTCACCATAACCATAGCAGATGTATAACCTAACTTCTCAAGAGCCTCTTTAATGCGAGATATCTTTTCAACATCTTCACCTGTGCCATTAATAATAAGACCATTTCGTCCCATTAGAGCAAGTTTTTGTTTTAGTTCTGTAATTGATTTGGCTTTGCCTCTTACAGCATCTCTTTTACTTTTTTCAGTTATCTTATCTGACATAATTTTAGACATGTTATTTTTATCTAATAGATATTCAAATGCTTTATCTGAGTTTATTTCTGTTAGTCCTAGTCCGTCTAATGTGTTTGATAATACATAGTCTTTACCAGAACCAGGTCCACCTGCAAGAAATACTGCTTTGAATATTCCTTTATCATGTACACCTTCTATTAATATCTGCTCGAACTTGGAGTTTATATCTTCTCTTACTCTCATACCACTCCTTAAATCTTTGTATAGTTCTCTTGCATGTTGGTCTGATACATGCTTAGGAACGCCTTGTCTGAATTTATTGTAGTTACCTGTAGTTGCATGACCTCTAAGCTTACTTGCAGACATTCCTGCAGTACCTTTTGCATTAGGGTTTCTTGCACCGGCATTGTGTAGTTTTATTTGTTTGAAATTAAACATTGCACCTTTGTGTGTGCCATTATATTTGTTTAATAATTTTTTGAATTCTGGTATTCTATCGCCACCTGCAATCATATGCAAATGTGTGTTACCAGCTTTATGTAACTTTCTCGCCTGGTGCAAAAAAGTAGGGTGTTCTCTTGATGAAGTTGTTATATTAGTTTTAGGGAAAAACCTCTTGGCGTGTTTTACCTTTTGTGCAGCTGATAGGGGGTTGGATTTTGCATCGTTAGAATGTGATAGAACTACATGATGACTTGCTTTATATCTTGCAGCTACACTCTTAACTTTATCGACTAACTTGGCGTGACCTGTTGTAGGTGGTTGGAGACGGCCGAATGCCATAGCGGCATGCCGTTCATTTGCTTCAACTATAACATCTACAAATTCTTTGAATTTCATTTCCGCCTCTACAGCAGTTAGTTAATGTGGTATTTAGTATTTATAACCGCTGGGAGTGAATTTATTCAGCTACAATAAAGGCATTACCGTATGGGTGTTCTCCTGTCCAGTTTTCTTTTAGATGACCATATTCATAGTCAAAATACTTAATCTTAAAACCAGCTTCTACGATAGTGGTTAACCACCATTCTTCTGATTCTCTTGTTACATGTGTTATATCCATCTCATACTCACGAATACGATATCTCTTGCCATCACCTAAAGGAACTGCAACAAATATAGATTTACATCTAGCTCTTAATGCTTTTAATACAGATAGAATTTCATCTTTTGGTATGTGTTCTAATACATCTTTAGCAATGATTAAGTCCCAACCACCTTTGATATCTTCTACTGCTTCAATTTTAGATACATAATCTTTAACTTTCGGGTGGCACTTCTCAACTGCATATTCAGATACATCGACACCAAATGCTTCTTTACCTAATAATCTCAATGCATGAACCATAAATCCTTTAGCACAACCAAAATCTAATACATTTTTAAATTCAATGTTGTTTATAATAGATGAGGCTTCACGAATACTTCTTTCTGGCATCCAACGATATTGTTCATAAGCACTAACTCTTTTACGGACTCCATCTTCATAGTAATCTTTATTAAAAACTTCATATTTTTGTGTCTTATCAATATAACTCATAATATCCTTTAAGCAAATTCATTGTGTCTTGTGGGCATTAAAACATCATCTATTAATTCATTTTGCATTGCATACTTACAATATGAACAATCATGGTGCCTTGTAAAATTATCTACGCCTTCTTGAGTGTTATAGAAATCTGTGATACCTTCAATATCACATAGTTTAAATTCATCATTCACTCGATATAAATTTTCTGGTGCTAATTCAGCTGATGGACAAACATAAACATTTCCGTCAGTGAATACAAATGGTTTAACTCCATGCATATAACAATTATCATTTCTTCTTTCGCCTTTGAAGTTGAAATCAGATAAGAAAGCATATTGCAATTTACCAAATTCTTTTTCGTGGACTTTTATTAGACTTCTTATTTTTTCAATGTCTTGTTCTACAATTTTTGTTGCCTTGATAGCATTGAAAGCTATTCTAGTTGGTATTTTCTTTTCTTCTACCCACATCAACATCTTTAAGAAGTTTTCTTCTTTGTAATCATTTGATTTTAGTCTTCTTGCTTTATCATCAGACCATTCACCAGTTACATTTGGATTAGTCGATGTTTCCATTGCTCCGTCCCAAACATATGCAGCTGAGAGTTCTACCTGGTCTAGACCATCAAAAACTTCAAGATGATATTCATAAGGTTTTTCTTCGTCCCATGCATACATGCCTAATCTTACCCATGAAAACATATGCCAAGTCTTTATCTTTTTAAGTAAAGAACCATTTGTACATATACCAATCTTCATACCTTTGTTGTAAGCGTACTCCACTACTTCATCTAATTTTGGATGAAGAGTCGGTTCACCTCCACCAGTAAACTCTAATCCCTCTGCACCAAGAGCGTGAAATTGGTCAATTGCAGACTTCATCTGGTCAACTGTAAGCATTTCTTTCATTGCTCTATTAGCAAAACAACAGAATGAACATGTGAGATTGCAAGGATTACATGGTGACATATGAATCATTATTGGTTTTGGTTTCTTACCTTGTTGTAAGTCAACCAACCTATCCATATGTTTTAGTAATTTGCTTGTGTTACTGGAATAACTTCGGCCTTTAATCTGAGCATCATTATTTGATTTTTTCTTTATAAATTTTATTGGCTCTGTCAAGTTAATCCTTTATTCTTAATTCATCAGATTCTCTAAGTGTAACTTCATGTAATTTATATTCTGGTTGAAAACTCTTTATGTCTTCATCATAAACATCTTTCATAAATTTAGGATAAACATCAGTGAATATTTTTGCCATTTCAGCATTTGCTTCTGATACATCATACGAAGTGTGTTTGCCTGGATGATACATTGAAGCAGCATGTATTACACCACACTTTTCTTTGGTGATAGCAGATAATATCCAATCAAATCCATATCCACTTTTAACATCATGATATTCCATAAATTTTATTAATTTAGGTATCAATGATGAATGAATAAACACTCCCATGCCTTCATTAAAATTAGTTAAACTATATTTCATTGAAGTATCTTGATGAAGTATATTGTGACTGCACTCAGAACCATACATTGTAGATAGCTGAAATATTTTAATATTTTCTTGTTTAGCAATCTCTAGGCCACGATTCACATTTTTAATATCAGTAACTAAGTCATCGTCCCAAAGACCAATATATTCATAGTCACGATAATCATAAGTCTCAAGAAAATGTTTTACCATTTCCCACTTAAATCCTGTGTCTTTTTGGATTATATCATAACTATCATCTTCAACCGGACAATCATTATAACTATAAGCTACAACTGAATAGTCTCTTTCTTCTCCTTTTGTAGAACGCCAATGATTATCTTTATCATAATTCTCATGATAGTTTAGTGGTATTCCCACTGGAACAAATATTACATTCTTAGAATTTATAAATGTTTCCATGCCTGGTTTAGGCTGTTTCATTTTGTTCATTTTCTCTATTAATCCAATTTTCGTTAAGTTTTTTTACTTCTTCTGCATCATCTTCAAACTTTTTCTCAATAGATTCTTTCCATTCTGGTACTCGGTCATATTGATGTACTAATGCAAAAGGTTTTCCCTCTGATGTACAAACCATTCCATCTTTCATAATAGGAGATTGTTCAAGAAGTTTATCACCATATTCTTTTGCTATTTGTGGTCCTGTTGTGCCTAATTGTGCAGCCCAACCATCTTCACTATTTGCAAAATTGGTAATATCTTGATATGTCTTCATTTGTAATAATACATTCAATGCAGCTTGGTCTGGACCTCCACCGCCTTCTATATTATGATTAGTACTATTTGATAACATGTATATATTCAAAAACAAATCAACCATAGTATCAAATTTACCAGAGATTGTACCTGCATTGTATATAGGATTATTAACACATTCTTCATGTACTAGTGGACCAAAAGATTTCATTAGATTATTTGTTCCCCACTCTTCATCTTTATATGCAATAGATTCACAAGCAACATTGATTTCTTTATCACCAAGGTTCTCATCTAACCAAATTGATGGATTAGTTTGAAAGATAACATCTTTAACATCAGTTGTGATGATTCGATTATATTGACCTTTCATTCGTTTGAGTAAATACCATAGATGTAAGAATCGTTCTACGACAATCTGGAATTCTTCTTTAGGGTAGTTGAATGTTCGTTTTTCTTCGTCTTTGCCAAATGCGAGAATTGAATAATCTCTTTTGACTAATTCATCAACTGTTTCATAATCTATGTTATAGCAAATCATAGCTTTTGTTCCAGTAAAACCAGAACGGTCTAAAGAATTGACCCAAGGTTTGATTTTCTCAAAATTGTATCCTGTAATACAACCAATCACCATGTCTTTCATATAAATTTCCTTATATAATAAATATTAAAACTTCATTTTTACAGACTGCCAAATCCATTTGGATTATGACCTGAACCAGCATCTTGTACTGTTCGTCCGTCTTTACCTCTGTTTACACCTTTTGCTACTTTCTTCCAGGTTTTAAAACTCCCTTTAGAAGTAGAGTAAGGTGTATCTTTCTTGTATTTATTCACCAACTCCGTAGTACCAATTTCGCCAGCGCCATACTCTTCTTTAATTGTTCTTACTGAACCATCTTTATTAGCAAAGAAAGCTTCAAACTTAATCTCTGGAAATATTCTTTGTAATTTTAAGAATTCACTTAGATTAGCTGAACTATCATCAAACAATCTTACACGACTAAACTGACCAGTCTTTAAGTAATTATGTATGATAATTGCTTTTGCTCTAGGTGTTGGTGTATCTGTTATTTTGCCAGCTCTCTCAACTCTAACTTTATCAATATCAAAACCATGTTTTCTAAAAGTATCTAGAAACACTTTTTTATTATTCATATCTTGTCGTGCAGTGACAATGATAACTTTACTCTTTTTTGTAGCTAAAGCATTCTTAAGAATAATCTTTGCCTTTGCCATCATTCTTTTAATTGGTCTAGATTCTTTGTTAAACTTTTCTGCATCTCTCATTTCAGAAAAATCAAATGACTCGCCTGATTTTAATCTATATTTAGAATAGGTGCCAGTCTCTAATCTTTTTACCAACTTCTTATCTTTTCGTACTACAACTCTTGCAGTAGTTTTAAATAGGGTATCATCTATATCAAATATAGTCAACCCACCCAAAGTATCAGTTTTTTCTGACATGAAGTTTGTTGTTAAGAAAGAGTCAAATTTTAACAACAAACTATCCTCTTGTCAATGTAAGTATTTTTTGAATTTGTTGTTCAACAGATTCTTTTCTTTTTGGCCAATATATGTATTCTTTATCGGCAGTTTTAAGTAGTTTGCTAAAGAATGGTAATACTAATTTCTCTAGGTCTGCTAACTTCTCTTCATATTCCTCGACTGTTGAATTCTTTTCTCTTTGTGATTGTGTAGCTACATCTTCAATTACTTTTTTGTAATCTTTTTCAGATACAGTATCAAACACTGAACTGAAGCCGAAATCATCGTCTCCATATTCTGCTATAATTGCATTAATATCATATGCCATCTTTATTTACTCCAAGCCTTAGCGGCATTAAAATTTGATTGACTGAATTCTAATCTATCAACCAACTTAACTGCATTACCTTTTAAATGGTCAACTGCAACGAAACCTTCTGGTGCAGTTATTCTATAACCAGAATCCGTTTTAATAAATGTTCTTGCTACTTGGTCTACTGATTGAAGTTTATTAATTATCATCAGTTTAGCCTCAGTTACGCCATTTTGTATATCAAATATTCTTTTTAGTTCACTTGCATAGTTACGGAAGAATCGCATCACTTCAGATTTCTCTAGTTGACGATTTCTTTTTGTTTCTGCTCTCTTGGCAGCCAATATATTATCATTCATTTGTTTCTCAACACTTAGAATGAGTTGTCTAGTATGTTGCATTGTATCTCTAATTGTTTCGCCTTCTCTAACTTTTTTATTATTAAATACTTTAATGTATTGTCTAATTACTGAATTATCTTTAATTCTATTCATTACTGATGGACTTGCCTGTCTGAATAATTGACCAACATCAGATAATATTCTAGTGATAGCTTTAGTCTCTTGTAATGTGAATGTAGCTGTACCAGATGTATCAGTAAAATCTGCATCACGGAACCAAACATCTTTGGTTGTACTTAAGTTTTTAATATCAATATTGAAACTTGCTTTCATTTGTTCCATTGTTTGGCCAGCATATGAAGTGTGAAATACAATTCCCACATGAGCAGCTTTCATACTCCTTGATAATCTAGAATCAGCTGGTACTGCATATGTAATTGTATTTGGTGCAAATGTACTATATCTTTCACCATCAATCGTTTCATTCTTAATGTCACCTTTAGTAAACATCATATCACCTTGTAAGATGCCTTTAA
>Ga0114998_10002308_pt1 | contig 14472 bp, 14 predicted proteins | sample ArcticOcean_MG_C_5_FD_87044 | JGI IMG/M metagenome (GOLD analysis project Ga0114998, IMG submission 87044) | Marine microbial communities from western Arctic Ocean - ArcticOcean_MG_CB4_138 | ecosystem: Environmental > Aquatic > Marine > Oceanic | place: Arctic Ocean: Canada Basin | collected...
CGCTGGATATCGCGCAGGGTCGGGCGGATCAGACGGTTCAAAGCTCGTGCTTTTGTGCAGGCCAAACCGCAGAATAACCGCGGCTTTGCGGGGATGGCTGATTAAAGCAGCAAAGTTAGTCATAGCAGTGGAATTGATCTCACGAACGATAAAACAACCATCGGAGCCGATGGCTTTGGGTCAATATTTTGGGGGGATGCAAACACGAGAACCATCGTTCCTCTGGGACCAACAGCAAGTATTAGATCGGGTTTAAGCACCCTTGTGGATTGGTGCAAAAAGCCTGCGACAATGACCATAAAAACCAACGGTTGCAGAATGACTTTGATACTAGAGATGGCCACAGCGAATTTCAGTTGCGCCAGTATCGGGGTATTGTAATTGATCATTCCCAACGAAAAAAGAACTATGGCCGTGGTGCATAGGCTGAAAACGTGACTAATTCGGCTAAATATATGGGCAATTCAATCGCAAGTGCCACCATTAAAGGACCGGCAAAAACCGCCAGAACGGGTGGGTTTTTCGACAGACGCCCCAGAATGCCGAATAACGACATGCGTTGGCTTCTCAGCCCCTCCAAGACGGAAATGACAATCAGCCCAATCAGGATTGGGTCAACAATAATGATTGCACTGATTTGGACTGGAATATACCCAGCAAAGAGGTTTTGTGCGATTGGCAGGATGAACAGTACGTGATTTGACAAGGTCGTTGAAAGATCGGTGCAAGGTCGATCAAAACTGATGTTTTCAGAGGAAATCTCTCAAAGCGATACGCCAAGAGACTTTCGATTGTGCCAGTTACGGCTTGTGGCAAGACATAAATTGCGCGCAGGATGAAATTGAATTTTTCAAAATTTGTGTTTTTGATCAAGTTGATTCAGAACTTTGGAAGCGCAAAAAACACCATGCGGTTCAGCTCTTTGGCGCTGTTTAAATTGAAAATCTGAAATTCCGTTCGGAAAACTCCCAGCACGACGACAAAAATGATCAGTGTTACGCCGACAAGAACCCTTTGATCACCGCTTAAAGTGATAGCCAGCAAGCATGTTGTTGATAGGTTGGAAAAACTGCCGTGAGGCGCAAGGGATTTCGATTTGGCCAATCGGTCTGTGACCTCACAGCAGGCCCTGTGACATGGTGTCTTGCTCCCCCCAAAAAACCATGCATGCCATTTGCACGACAGGCGCAGTTTTGTCTTGCGCGGGGGGGCGATCTGGGGTCTGTCGGCGGTCATGGGGCAACCGGATTACACCTTTGAACAGGCAGCAGTGCAGCAGGGGCTGCAGTGCGTTGCGGGTGTGGATGAGGTGGGGCGGGGACCATTGGCCGGGCCTGTGACCGCCGCTGCGGTGATTTTAGATCCACACAGTATTCCGCCGGGCTTGAACGATTCAAAGAAATTAACTGCCAGACGTCGGTCTGAAATCGCCGCTGATATATGGCTTATGGCAAAGGTTGCGGTGGCCCACGCAAGCGTCGCAGAAATTGATGAGCTGAATATTTTGCGGGCCTCGCATCTGGCGATGCAGCGCGCGGTTGATCTGCTGCAACAGCGACCCGATCATGTGCTGATCGATGGTAATATGATCCCTCGCGGATTGACAGTCTCGGCAGAAACGATTGTCAAAGGCGACGCGCGTTCGTTGTCAATTGCTGCCGCATCTATCGTCGCAAAGGTGGTGCGCGACCGGATCATGTGCGCTTTGGCCGCAGATTTTCCCGGGTATGGTTGGGACAGCAACGCCGGATATCCGTCCAAAGCGCATAAAATGGCGCTGCAAAGCCTAGGGGTGACCCCACACCATAGACGTTCGTTCAAACCTGTCCACAATATCTTGTATCTAGAAAAATAACTAAGCTTTTGATTTAAAAAGAAATTGACTGCGAATCAGCTTTGACTCATCCTAGGGGAGAAGGCCGAGTGTAAAAATGCACCGGATATTGAGGCATAAAATGACACAATTGACTAAAACGAAAATTGCAGCTGCGCTGCCATTGAACACGATCCTCTCGGGCGACTGCATTGAGGTGATGAACAGCCTGCCCGAGTCCTCGGTGGATCTGATTTTTGCGGACCCGCCGTATAATCTCCAGCTTAAGGGTGAATTGCACAGGCCTGATAATTCTCTTGTTGATGCGGTGGATGATGACTGGGATCAATTTTCGTCTTTTGCGGCTTATGACCGCTTTACCACGGCTTGGCTCAAGGCAGCGCGCCGATTGCTCAAGCCGACTGGGGCGATCTGGGTCATTGGATCGTATCACAATATTTTTCGGGTCGGGTCGGCGCTGCAAGATCAAGGGTACTGGCTATTAAATGATGTCGTGTGGCGCAAATCAAACCCGATGCCCAACTTTCGTGGTAAGCGGTTTACCAATGCCCACGAGACGATGATTTGGGCGTCAAAATCTGAAGGTGCGAAATATACGTTTAATTATGAAGCCCTAAAGGCGCTGAACGAAGGTATTCAGATGCGCAGCGATTGGGTTCTGCCGATCTGTACCGGGCATGAGCGGTTGAAAGATGCCAAGGGCGATAAGGCGCATCCGACGCAGAAACCAGAATCGCTGTTGCACCGTGTTTTGCTGGGGGCCAGCAATCCGGGTGATGTGGTGCTCGATCCGTTCTTTGGCACCGGCACCACGGGTGCAGTGGCAAAAATGCTGGGCCGCGAATTTATCGGAATTGAGCGCGAGGCAAAATATCGCAAAGTGGCGCAGGCGCGCATTGCGAAAATCCGGAAATTCGACCGTGAAGCCCTGCAGGTCACGGCTGCAAAACGCTCGGAGCCGCGGGTGCCTTTTGGTCAATTGGTTGAACGTGGCATGCTGCGTCCGGGTGAGGAACTGTTGTCAATCAATGGCCGTCACAAGGCAAAAGTGCGGGCTGATGGCACCTTGATCGGAGATGATGTCAAGGGGTCCATTCATCAGGTAGGCGCTGCGTTAGAGGGGGCACCAAGTTGCAATGGTTGGACGTATTGGTATTTCAAACGCGATGGCCAGACCATTCCGATTGATCTGTTACGCCAACAGGTCCGTGCAGAAATGGAAACCCGCCCACACTGAACACTGCACTGTGATTGCGTTATGATTATGTGACCGGATGTTGATTTCGGGGCTGGCTGAAGTCTGTTTGGCCCGCCTCAACCTTAAATTTAGTCTAAATTTGGTTCGTAGAAACAGGTCCAGAACCCCACTTTTTATGTGGGGTTTTTAATTGGGATAAATTTACGCCCTTAAACGATTGTTTGTGCCAGCTATCTCTATTGATTCGACTGGTTTTTCTGGACGAAGTCCATGCAATCTTGTATACTTTATCATAATTGGAGCGTGATGACTCCGAATGTTGAGGCAATTGAAAATGTTTTCCGAGCGGTTCTCGAACCTACCGGCCTATGCGTTTCCGCGTTTGCGGGCGCTGTTGGATGGCCATATGCCCGGTGGTGAGACCGTGCAGATGACCATTGGCGAGCCGCAACACCCCTTTCCTGAGTGGGTGCAACAAACGCTGTTGCAGCACGTAGGAGAGTTTCAAAAATATCCCCCCAACGATGGTACGCCTGAGTTGTTAGGTGCTATTACAGACTGGTTGGCGGTGCGCTTTGGGGTGAAATTGGATCCTGCCACGCAAGTGATGGCATTGAATGGCACCCGCGAAGGACTTTACAATGCGGCTATGGCACTTTGCCCCGAACAAAAGCGTGGCAAGCGATCCGTGGTGTTGATCCCCAATCCGTTTTATCAAGTTTATATGGTTGCAGCGATGTCGGTAGGTGCCGAACCGGTCTTTGTTCCGGCGACTGAGGCGACCAATTATTTGCCTGACTTTTGTTCAGTTGATCCGGCGATTTTAGAACGGACTGCGATTGTCTATCTGTGTTCGCCCTCAAACCCGCAAGGGGCGATTGCAAGTGCTGAGTATTGGTGCGATCTTATCGCGCTGGCGGAAAAGTATGATTTTCAGATTTTTGCCGATGAGTGCTATAGCGAAATCTATCGCGGGCCGGCACCTGTGGGCGGGCTTGAGATCGCCGCGCGCATGGCGGCAGATCCGGAACGTGTCGTTGCCTTCCATTCGCTGTCCAAACGCTCCAATTTGCCGGGATTGCGTTCGGGGTTTGTGGCGGGCGGACCGCGCAGCTTAGCGCGCATTAAGCAGTTGCGCGCCTATGGGGGTGCACCATTGCCACTGCCGTTAGTTCGGGTTGCTGAACGCGCTTGGTCGGATGAGACACATGTGGTTGAAAACCGTCAGATGTATGATGAAAAATATGCACTTGCCGACGAGATTTTTGCATCAGTTTGCGAGTATCGCAGCCCGCCCGGCGGTTTTTTTCTCTGGCTTCCAGTTGAAGATGGGGAGCAGGCGGCGCTGAAACTATGGACATCGTCTGGGGTGCGGGTGCTGCCTGGCGCCTATCTGGCAAAAGAAATCGATGGGCAGAATCCCGGGAAATCATATATTCGGGTCGCTCTTGTGGCCCCCAAACCAGAGATGGTGCGCGGGCTTACGCTGTTGCGCGACTGTCTTTGGGCATAACAGAACGAGGCTAAGATGGCATATCAAGCACGTGATCGAGACCCGCTTTTTGACAGTAGTATGCAGGCGATGATCGAGAAACGAGGCAAAGAATTGTTTGGCTTGATCCTTGTGGGACTGGCGGGTCTTATGACAGCGATGATTGTCAGCTACAGTCCTGAAGATCCCAGCTTTATGGCGGTGACGGATGTGCCAGTACAAAACCTTTTAGGGCATATCGGCGCCTCGATTGCTGCGCCAATTTTTATGATTATTGGCTGGAGCAGCTGGGTCTTTGCGCTGGTCTTAGTCGTGTGGGGCGTTCGTTTTATATGTCATGCTGGATCTGACCGTGTGTTAGGCCGGATAGTTTTTCTGCCAGTGGCTCTGGCTTTGAGCTCGATGTATGCCTCGACACTGGTGCCATGGGGTGGCTGGACCCATAGCTACGGTTTGGGGGGTTTATTTGGCGATACTGTGGTGGGTCTTTTGCTCAACAGTTTGCCCATCGATCTGGCGTGGGGAGTCAAGATTATATCGGTGTTTTTGGCGCTGGTCATTGTCGGTGCCCTTGCGTTCTTATTGGGTTTTTCAGTGTCTGAGTTGCGCGCCTGCAGGCGGTTTTTATTGGTTGGGATTATCCTGTCCTATGATCGTTTGATGCAACTTTTGGGCCGCGGCACTGTTGGGACCTTACGATTTGCTCAGCAGGCCCAACAAAAGCGCAGGCTGGCCCAAACCCATGCCTCCCAAAACTATGCAGATCAAAGCCCTGTGATGGCTCAGGGATTGACGCGCGCGCGGTCTCAAGATGGCTCAGAGGTCTTTGGCCAATCTGAGGGTGACACGGCTACCGCGGCTCCGGAAGGTTTGTCATTCCTGTCCCGTATGCCAGGATTTGTGCAGCGTACCGAACCATTGATTGCCCCGGCCTCTCAGCTTCTGCCGCAGGCAGAACTGATTGAACATGCTCCAGATATCCGGCTTGAGAACATGCCCGATGATGCGCAGATTAAAGTGAAAATTGCCAATGTGATTAAATCACGGGTAAACCAAGCCCCTTCGCCGCATGAAAAGACTGTGCCGTCTTCGATGCAGGATCCGCTGTATCCACAAAGCCCAATCGGTTCAGGCAATACAGCCGCGTGGCAGCCAGAAGCACAGAGTGGGTTTGACTCAGAACCCAGTTTGCAAAACCAGCCATTGTCGCCTGACAATGATTTCAATCAGGCTCTCAGTTTGGATTTAGAGGCGCAGGATGGCTCTGGGTCGGTCCATCTGGGTTTGCCGACAGAAGCTTCACACAGAAAAGTGGTTCACCACGCCCAACGCAAAGCGTTGCAGGCTTCAACGCGGGCAGCGGCGGAGGCGCAGCCTGCGTTGCAATTTGAAGACCGGAGCACACCTAGTTATGAGTTGCCACCGTTGGCGCTTTTGGCGGATGGTTCTGATATTGTGCATCATCAGCTGTCTGACGAGGCCTTGGAAGAGAACGCGCGGATGCTCGAGTCGGTGTTGGATGACTACGGGGTGAAAGGCGATATTGTCAGCGTGCGGCCCGGGCCGGTGGTGACGATGTACGAGCTTGAGCCCGCGCCAGGTCTGAAAGCAAGCCGCGTGATCGGATTGTCAGACGATATTGCCCGCTCGATGTCTGCCCTGTCGGCGCGGGTGTCAACGGTTCCAGGTCGCTCGGTGATTGGAATTGAACTGCCCAATGAGCATCGTGAAAAAGTTGTGCTTCGCGAAATTTTATCCAGCCGGGATTTTGGCGACAGTGCGCAGAAACTGCCGCTGGCTTTGGGTAAAGATATTGCCGGCGATCCAGTGGTGGCAAATTTGGCCAAGATGCCACACCTGTTAATTGCAGGCACCACTGGGTCGGGTAAATCGGTTGCGATTAATACGATGATCTTGTCGTTACTTTACAAGCTGACACCGAGTGAGTGTCGTATGATTATGATCGACCCTAAAATGCTGGAATTAAGCGTATATGACGGTATTCCTCACCTGTTATCGCCTGTAGTGACCGATCCTAAAAAAGCTGTGGTGGCCCTTAAATGGGTGGTTGGCGAGATGGAGGAACGGTATCGCCGGATGTCAAAAATGGGGGTTAGGAATATCGACGGCTTTAATGGTCGGGTCGCGGATACTCTGGCAAAAAATGAACTGTTCAGCAGGACAGTGCAGACTGGGTTTGATGATGAAACCGGCGAGCCAATTTTCGAAACTGAGGAGTTCTCTCCAGAGAAGATGCCCTATATTGTCGTCGTTGTCGATGAGATGGCCGATTTGATGATGGTGGCGGGTAAAGAAATTGAGGCGTGCATCCAGCGCCTCGCGCAGATGGCGCGGGCCTCGGGTATTCATCTGATCATGGCAACCCAGCGCCCGTCGGTCGATGTTATTACTGGCACGATTAAGGCCAATTTTCCCACCCGGATTTCGTTTCAGGTAACCTCAAAAATTGACAGTCGGACGATTTTGGGCGAAATGGGCGCCGAGCAGCTTTTAGGCATGGGGGACATGCTTTACATGGCTGGCGGGGCAAAAATCAGCCGCTGTCATGGTCCCTTTGTCAGCGATGAGGAAGTCGAGGAGATTGTCAGCTATTTGAAAACCTTTGGACCACCAGAATATGTCAATAAAGTTCTGGATGGTCTCGATCAGGAAAAAAGCAGTGATATCGACTTGGTTCTGGGGCTGGGCAACGGATCAGAGGGCGAGAACGCTTTATACGATCAAGCCGTGGCGGTTGTAATCAATGATCGCAAATGTTCGACGTCATATATTCAACGCAAATTGGCGATAGGATATAACAAGGCTGCGCGTTTGGTTGAGCAGATGGAAAGTGAAGGTTTGGTCTCAGGGGCCAACCATGTTGGAAAACGGGAAATATTGATCCCCGAAGCCCAGTAAAACTCTTGCAAGGGCGGCATGAACTTGGTCACGAAAATGTTCACTGCCAATGGTGCGAATACCTGTTAGGATGGCTGTATGAAGACTATTCGTTATGTTTTGACCGCTCTGCTGTTTCTGACCCAAGTCGCGCCGGTATTCGCCGAGAAAATTTCGTTGCGTGATTTGTCTGCCTACTTGAACGGGATCAAGACAGCTCAATTTGAGTTCTCTCAGATTAATGGTGATGGCTCAATCTCTGAAGGCAAAATTTATATAAAACGACCGGGAAGAATGCGGTTTGAATACAACCCGCCAAACAATGCGTTGGTGCTCGCCTCGGCGGGAAGGTTGGCAATTTTTGATGATAAAGGCAATCAAGATCCGGTGATATACCCCTTAAAACGGACGCCGCTTGCAATTATTCTGGCCAAGAATATCGACTTGGCTTCCTCGCCGATGGTGGTGGGGCATAAGGCTGATGGTGCGGTGACTGTTGTCAGCGTCGAAGATCCCGGCCACCCTGATCAGGGACGCGTTGATTTTGTTTTTATCGGCCCTGACCCCGTATTGCGTCAATGGGTGGTCAGCGATGCAAGTGGCGGCTCTACCACCATGATACTGGGTGATTTTCAAACCGGCATGGCGTTAGGCTCCAGTTTGTTTAATATCACTCACAACACCAATTCCAGACGCGATTAACAGGTCAGACTGGGCAATTTCTCAATTGCGTGCGATACTTATCGCTGCGTTTAGACACCTTACCTGCAACCGATAACAACCAGCTTTTTCGCAGATGTGAGCTGCGTGAATAACCCGTATGTCCTTCGTGATAAGCAAGATATTGGTTGCGCGCGTCTGACAGGGCAATGCCGTTGCGTTTCTTGCTTGTTGTCATATACCAACCGATGAAATCTGCAGCATCGCCTATGTCACTGCGCTGCGCCCAGCGTCGCCCGGTTTTTTTGCGATAATCATCCCAAGTCCCATCCAGCGCCTGCGCATAGCCATATGCGGAACTGACACGCCCACGTGGGATGATCCCGAGGAAATACTTGCGGGGAGTTTTGGCATTTTGAATGAATTTGCTCTCTTGATAAATAGTGGCCATTTGCACGTGGACTGGTACGCCCCATTTGCGTTCAGAGGCGCGAAAGGCCCGGACGAATTGTGGTCGCTGGTCCAAGATTGCGCAGGCATTATCCATCTGACTTGGCGCTCTTGAGTAACGCGAACTACAGCCGGCAACCAATACAAGGATCATTAGGGCATAAATGGACTTAGTCATATCTCACTCATCTATTACTATATCGGTGTGCGTATACTAAAAGTTGTGGTGAGAGAACCATATTCCTAAGCCTAAAGTAGAATTGTGATCAAAATCGGTAGGCTCAGGACAGACATGAGGCTTGAAACCACAACCAATCCGGCAACAGATTGTGCATCTGCGCCATATTTTTCGGCCAGTAAATAGGATGTAACCGCCACTGGCGTCGTCAATTGTAAGACCAGAATGGCAAAGGCTATAGGTTCCAGGTCAAAATACCACCCCGCAGCCCAAGCCGCGGCACTGCAAATAATCAACTTGATGAGTGCAAGCGCGATGGCTTGTGTCAATCGGCCGGGGCGCAGTCTGGCCACTGCAACCCCCAGTGTGATCAGCATCAAAGGAATGGCCATTTGACCTATTAAGGTAAGGCTGTTGGTTAAAAAAACTGGCGTTTGCCAGCCCTGAACCATAAAAACACCACCCAAAAGGGTCGCAGGAATTAACGGTTCTTTCAGTAATTTTCCAGGACTGCCACCACCCGCCACGAGCCAGACACCGAAAGTGAAAGAGATAATTGCCATGATGGCAAACACAACGATCGCATAGCCCAGACCGGTCTGGCCAAAGGCAAAAAAGGCTAAAGGCATGCCAACATTGCCGGTATTGCCGAACAAGAGGCTCGGCAGGAACGTCCGTTGTGAAAGGCCAAAGGCTTTGAGTATCGCGAAGCTGGCACCCCCAACGGCGAGATAGGCCACCACAGTCGCCATGGAAATATCAGCCAACATTTGCGGGGTGATCTCAGTTTGCATCAAAGACACAAATATCAGACAGGGCACCGCCAGCGTCATGGCGATCTGGGTCACAAACTGAACGCGATATTCGAAACCAAGTTTAACCCAAATATACCCGATAGCCGCCAAAAGAAACACAGGCGTTACGATTTCAAGGACTGTAAAAGCTAAGGCCAAGGCGCGCTTCTGTAAAAAATGAGGACTGTTAATGGACAAGTCACATGCTTTGAGTTTAATAGCAACACCAACAGGGGGTTTCTATGGCTGCAACACAGGCAAAGTATCATTTGGGACAGGTTGTCCGGCATAAAAAATACCCGTTTCGCGGGGTTATTTTTGATGTCGATCCGACGTTTGACAACACCGATGAATGGTACGAAGCGATTCCAGAAGACAGTCGCCCGATCAAAGAACAGCCTTTTTATCATCTACTTGCTGAAAATGAGCAAAGTTTCTACGTCGCGTATGTCTCAGAGCAAAATCTCATAGTGGACGCCTCAGGAGAGCCGGTAGGCCATCCAGATATCCCAGACCTGTTTGGTCCGTTTGAAAACGGGCAATACCCGCTTTATTTCAATATGAACTGAGCTGTCCCGGCGGGGCTCGGTTTTGGGGTGTGGCGCTCAATATCCCAGAGCACAGCCGTCTTTGCGAGGATCCGAGGCGCCTTCCAGTACACCGCTGGCGTGGCATTCGATGGCCTGAGCCCCACCGATTGGAGCGTCGGCCCAACCAACGGTGTGGCCTAGGTCTGTCAACTCTGCCGCAGTTTTCGGGTCATATCCAGTTTCCAGATTGAGGGTGCCATTCTCAAAGAAGCTACGTGGTGCGTCGATCGCAGCTTGAGGGTCCATGTCGAAATCGATCATATTGCTGACAAACCTTGCGTGGCCGTTTGACTGATACTGTCCGCCCATCACGCCAAACGGCATAAGTACACGTTGGTTTTGGCGCAGCATCCCTGGAATGATCGTATGCATGGGTCGCTTCCCACCGCCCAACTCGTTCGGATGTCCTGGCGTTAGATTAAAGCCGGCTCCGCGATTTTGGAAAAGAATACCGAACTTTTCAGATGCGATGCCGGATCCAAAGCCGTTGAAAATAGAATAAATCAGCGATACCGCCATGCGATCCTTGTCCACAACGGTGATATAGATTGTGTCTTTGTGAACGGTCTCGGTAATGCGATCAACTGAGCGTATCACGCTCGCTGGATTTACCAAGGCGGCCAGAGCGGCTGCGGTTTTTGGGTCGGTTAAATAGTCTTCGCGTGCCATATGCCGGGGGTCGGCGATAAACCGGTTGCGGGCGTCATAGGCCAGTTTGGCGATCTCTGCCTCGATATGGGTGCGCTGAGTTCCAAAGGGGTCAAGACCATCAAGGTTGAAATGCGACAACATATTCAACATCAGGATGGCTGTTGCGCCCTGCGCGTTGGGCGGATGTTCGACCAGCTCTGTTCCCTTGTAATCGCCAGATATGGGGGTGGTATAATCCGGTTTTTCTGAGGCGAAATCCTCTGCTTGATGTACACCGCCCATCGCGCGCAACGTCTGTAGCATATCGTCGGCAACTTCGCCCTCGTAAAAGGCCTTTGCGCCGTTTTTGGCGATGCGCCGTAAGACGTCTGCCTGTCCTGGGGCCCTGAACATCTGCCCGGCTTTGGGTGCTGTCCCTTCTGGCAAGAAAAACCGAAGCCCATGCGTTTGAAGCCGGCTTTGATCTTTTTGCCAGTCTAATGCGACCCTTGGCGCAACCGGCACGCCGGCCTCGGCATAGTGGATAGCGGGCGCCAAGACGCGATCGAGCCCTAAAGCGCCCCAGTCCTGCGATAATTGACAAAACGCACCAACAGCACCGGGCACAGACACTGCATGCGCGCTTGCAACTGGAACGGTTTGGTGACCCTGCGCGCGCAGGTTTTCTGCACTGGCGTGCTGCGCTGCGTGGCCGGACCCGTTCAAAGCGTGAATGTCATCACTTCCAGCGGGTGACAAAAGCACAAAGCAATCACCCCCAAGACCGGTCATTTGCGGTTCGCAAAACCCCAACAGAACCGCACCGGCGATCGCTGCATCCATTGCATTGCCGCCTTGCTGCAAAATGTTGATTGCGCTCTGTGCTGCCAGAGGATGCGACGTGGCGCACATTCCGTTTTCTGCGAAAACAGCCGAACGGCCAGGTCTCTGAAAGTCTCGCATGCTGTCCCCCAGTAAATTTTACCCGGTGCGGTAAAGCGCGGGTTTGTCATTTTACCTGCTGAGTTTAGCATCGGTGCCGTTGGTTGCCAAGCGCAGCCGATCTTTAGCACCGATTTGATGTTGTTCAGAGACAGAGGCCATAAAGGTCTCTGTGTTCCTTTAACGGGAAGGTTGAAAAATTGAGCCGTGGTTGCTTTGGCGGGTCTGGAGCCTGTGTGGTTAAGCAAGTTGTGCTGATGGGTCTTCCAGCCGAATTTTAAGATTCAGGTGATTTTTTCCTTTGCGGCGCTCGTGGCTGATATCATAACTGAGTTGGCGGATCAGGAACCAGCCAAACCCGCCTTCGGGCAAAGAAGCCTGAATATCAACGGCAGGTAAATGGTCATTCGTAAGACAGTGAGCGGGCAGTGGGATGCCAGTATCGGTGACCTCAAAACCCAGATGGCCAGGAAATGGCTGACAAGTGATTTCAATGATACCGCTGCCTTGATTGCTGTAGGCATGTTTGACGATATTATTCAAAACTTCGACCAGTGCGACCTGAATTTTCCCCTGATCTGTTGCGCTGAGTTGCCATGGATTGAGACCATGAAGCAGGGCTTTCATCGCCTGACGGGTGCCAAGATTACTGCTTGTATATCGCAGTAGCAATTTACCAGCGCTGGGCATGCATACGCATCCAGTATCATCCCCCAGACGCGCCCGTTTTAATGCTTGTTCAGTTGCCGTCATTTGACATAGCCTCGTCAACAGATGTGTGAATCTTAAAGACCGTATCCATACGGGTGAGTTGAAATACTTTTGCAACGGTTGGTGTCAAACCAGCAAGATCAAGCTTTCTATTGCCTTTGAGCTGTTTCATAGACGCGACAATTGCACCAAGGCCGCTTGAGTCAATAAATTGGACCTCCGCTAAGTTCAAGATGACATGCTGTGCATGATCATCAATTTCTGCCCGAATCTCATCTTTAAATTGAATTGCAACGGCCGCATCAATATGCGCCATATGTGCGGTCACGATCAAAACTTCGCCATGATATTTGCTAGATAGTGCCATAAAAACCTCTTGCCATACTGGTCAGTGATTGCAAACTACCGCAGAATACTTACTAATCTGTTTCAAAGTGTGTGGATCGGGAGAACAGTTTTGAGACAGGTTGTTATTGCAGGTGCTGCGCGCACCCCGATGGGTGGGTTTCAGGGAGTGTTTCAGGATGTCACGGCGGCGTCGCTTGGGGGGGTTGCCCTCAAGGCAGCGTTGCAGGATGCGCGATGCACAGCCGTAGATGAAGTCATAATGGGCTGTGTGTTGGGTGCTGGACAGGGTCAGGCACCGGCGCGACAAGCGGGTTTCGCAGCCGGGTTGAACAAAGATGTGCCTGCCACAACATTAAACAAAATGTGTGGGTCGGGGATGAAGGCTGCGATGATTGCCCATGATCAAATCGCCTTGGGTCAATCTGATCTGATTGCCGCAGGCGGTATGGAAAGCATGTCAAATGCGCCGTATCTTCTGCCTAAAATGCGTGGTGGGGCGCGCATCGGGCATGGGCAGGTGATCGACCATATGTTTCTTGATGGGTTGGAGGATGCTTATGAAAAAGGTCGCTTGATGGGCAGCTTTGCCGAGGATTGTGCGCAAAAGTTCCAACTCACCCGGGAAGCGCAGGATGGATATGCGTTGGAGTCTCTCAGTAAGGCTCTATTAGCCCAAGACAGCGGTGCTTTTGCAAATGAGATCACCCCTGTCACCGTTCCGACCCGTGGTGGTGACTTGGTGTTGGATATCGATGAACAACCCGGTACGGCGCGACCTGAAAAAATTCCCTATCTCAAACCGGCGTTTCGTGATGGTGGCACGGTGACGCCGGCCAATGCTTCTTCCATTTCAGACGGGGCGGCGGCCTTGGTTCTGGCCGGCGCGGATCACGCCCACGCCGCGGGCTTAAATATTCGGGCGCGTATTCTGGGCCATAGCAGTCATGCGCAGGCACCGGAATGGTTTTCGACGGCGCCGATCCCCGCAGTGCAAAAGCTGCTGGCGCGGATCGGTTGGGACGCCAGCGATGTTGATCTCTGGGAAGTGAACGAGGCTTTTGCCGTGGTGCCGATGGTGTTCATGCATGAGTTTGGCTTGTCGCGCGACTGTGTCAATGTCAATGGTGGCGCCTGCGCTTTGGGGCATCCGATCGGTGCTTCGGGTGCACGCATCCTTGTGACCTTGCTGAATGCGTTGGAAACTCGCGGCTTGAAGCGCGGTGTGGCGGCCATTTGTATTGGCGGGGGCGAGGGCACCGCCATGGCGATTGAGCGGGTCTAACAAGATGATGGAGTATGCGCTGCTGGCCAAAACCATTGCGGCACTAACCGAGGGTGAAACGGATCCCATTGCGCTGATGGCGACGGTGGCCTGCGAGGTGCATTTTTCAGACACGCGATTTGACTGGACTGGTTTTTACCGAGTTGTCGCCCCCGAGGTGATGAAAATTGGACCTTATCAGGGGGGGCATGGCTGCCTTGTGATCCCCTTTTGGCGCGGTGTCTGTGGCGCTGCGGCGCGCAGTGGCGAAATTCAATGTGTGTCGGATGTGACCGCTTCTAAAGATCATATCGCCTGCGACAGTCGCACCCAGTCAGAGCTGGTGTTACCGGTCTATGTGGGATCCGGTGCCCTATTGGGGGTGTTTGATATCGATAGCCACCAGCGGGATGCCTTTGACTGCCGTGATGCCGAGGCCTTGCAGGATATACTGGCGAAGACGTTTTCACAGGTGCGTGATACCCC